>Ga0187809_10000200_pt1 | contig 38312 bp, 30 predicted proteins | sample NC_wetland_sal_i_8_FD_132415 | JGI IMG/M metagenome (GOLD analysis project Ga0187809, IMG submission 132415) | Wetland sediment microbial communities from Neuse River Estuary, North Carolina, USA - ASW_4 | ecosystem: Environmental > Aquatic > Freshwater > Wetlands > Sediment | place: USA: North... | reverse complement strand
CGACTTCACCGCGATGATGCCGAGACGGTTGTCTCCGCCGCGCTGACCTCGATGTTCGGCTCAGTGCCGCCGCTCCGCGCAGGATTACGCCGTCTGGGAGGTCTTGTCTCGAGCTTGCAGGCTCGGCTGAAGCGGCGTCGACCGCTGCAAGGCAAGACGCTCGAGCATGCCGTCGGGTATTACGACAGCCAGTGTGTCGCTCTGGTTGCCGAGGTGGACCTGGCATCGGCTGGCCGGTTGGTCGTTCGCGACGTGCGCGCGCGGCTGAAACAAGCCGGAGTCCTATGCTCGATCGGCAGCGCGGTTGGGGCGGGCGTCGAGCTGCCGGCTCTGCTGGCCGAGGCCGAACAGGACTTGCAGTTCGAGGAGATCACCGCAGACCTGCTCGCGCCGGACGGCGGTTGACCGGCCCGGCCCCGTCGCTGAAGTCTGTTTCGAAAATTGTGGGCCGAAGTGCCGCCGGGCCAAGTAACGTCTACTCGCGATCTTGAGAGGCCGCAGTCAACTGACCCGCGATCGGGAGGGCGGTCAGGAGCATGGCGGAGGCCAGACGAATCGGGTCGCTGCCGTGAGCCCCCTGCTGGCGCAGTTGGCTACCGGACGCGTCCAAATCTTCCTGCTGTTGCTGGTGCTCAGCTTGTGCTACTCCGCTGCGGCGCGCCGGATCGAGAGCTCTCGGTTCGGGCTCTCCTTCGGCCGCGTGGTCATCCTGCTCGACGTCTGGACGATGGCCGGTGCGCTCCTGCTGCCACTGCCCCTGGTCGCAGCCCTCGCGGTGGCTGTATACGGGTCCGAGTGGCCGACCCGACGCAAGGCAATGGGCGCACACCCTGGTCGGTATGCCGTAAGCGCCACCGCCGCGACGCTTGCGACGGTTACCGGATCGGTGGTCTACCACGCCTTCGGAGGTTTTGTCGGGGTCGTTGGCGCGATGCTCAGCTGGCAGGTCGCCGACCTCCTCGTCCTCGTGCCGGTGATACTGATCTTCGGGAGTCGAAAGTCGATCAGGCAGATGCTGACGGTCAAAAGCCTCCTGGTCGACCTTTTATCGAAGCTGACTGGCGTCGGCTTGGCGCTGGTGATGGCTTGGCATCCGTTCGCGGCGATCCTGGCGGTGCCGGTGATCTTCGCCGCCCACCTGCTGGCTCTGGCGGATTCGGTCAGGTCCAGCGGGTCGTCCGACCTCGCGACCGGAACCTGGCTGGTGAACGCCTGGAAGGTCCGGCCGGCCGACCTCGTCGCCCAGGCCCCGGCCTTCGTAGTCCTCATCGTCGTTCAGTTCTCAGGCGAGAATTATGAAACCAAAGCGCTGGCGGCCTTGGCCCGACCCTTCGTGGTCCGGCCGGCGATCCGGGTGTCGCTGCTCGCGCCGCTGCTGGCCGGGCGGCGGGTTCTCGGCCGCCGGCGCCGCGCCGTGCTCGACGCGCCGCGCTACGCGCTGGGGTGGTGCGGGGTGGGGCGTATCGCCTTGGCCACCGAGGTTGATCTCGAATCGGCGGGCCGGTTGATCGCTCGCGATGTGCGGGCCAGGCTCGGGCGGGCTGGCGTTCGCTGCTCGGTCGGCAGCGCGGTCGGCGCGGGGGCGGAGCTTTCGACCCTGTTGGCCGAGGCGGAGAAAGATCTGCAGTTCGAGGACGTCACTGCCGGGTTTCTGACGCCGGACGGCGGCTGACCGGTCGCAATGCCAACCAGGACGTCAGCGCTCGCCGTTGGCGGCCGAATCGATCGCGGACTCGACCACCTCGGCCAGGTACTGCAGCGTCAGGGCCAAGCCGGGGAGTTTCCCGCGCTGGGCCTGGGCATCGGCGAGCAGGCTGCGCCGCAGCTTCACCAGCGCCAGCACCGAACTGCTGTCGATGTCGGCCAATTGCAGCGGTGCCGGCCCGCCGGTGGCCGGCTGGCTGTTGCGAGTGACCGCCCGGGACAGTAGTTCGCGGGCCAACTCGACCTCACTGGCCGAACTCAGATCTTGGACGGCCACGGTCGTGCCGATCGGGATGCCGTAGGCCTCGCCCGCCGCCAACAACAGGTGGTCGGCCGGCAGGTCGAGGGCGGCCGGTGCGGCCAAGGCGTCTATCGTTTTACGTCCAGGCAGATCTTTGATGTGCTCGTCCTCGTTGGCCAGGATCGAATACACGGTCTGGCGTGACAGTCCAGACCGGCGGGCCAGCTCGGCCGGGCTCAGACCTCGCTCGGCCATCCGTGACTCGATGAGGCGCCGCCAGGCATTCACCGACTGATCCTCCTGTCGCGGCCGTCACCGGCCGCAGCTCGAGCCGCCCCGACCGGTGTCGCTTTCGAGCGAACTCTACTGAGTTGTCGAACATCAGGATGAGGTTTTGAGTGTCCTGTGTGACTGGACACTTGTCTAGCGACGCTTGACAAGAGTTCGCCAGCCCGATCACACTTACCCCCGATCAACCGAAACAAGTGAACCGTGCGGAATGCCGGAACACTGCCTTACTTCACCCCGGGACGGACGCCATGACCGAACGCATGCGGGTCCGCAGTTCGCTGCGGCTGCAGGGACATCTGAACTATCTTGGCGTCTCCGAGCGGGAGTTGGCCCGGCAGGCCGGACTCTCTCACGCGACGGTGAACTTCCTGGTTCATGGGACCCGGCTCACCTGCAGCCGGCCGACAGCAGAAGCGATAGAGCGAGCGCTGCAGGTCGATCCCGGCGAGCTGTTTGCGGAGCACGCCAGCCTGCCGCGCCCTACCCAACCCCGCCGGTGGCCGGCGGCAGCCCACTCGCTCACCGGGCTGGCCCGGCGGTGAGACCGATCGGTAGGGCCTGGGTGCGCAGCCGAGTCGTGCTGGCTCAGGTGATCGACCGCTCCGGACTGTCCGAGCGAGAACTCGCCCGAACCGCATCTCTGAGCCACTCGACGGTCAACCACCTGGTCACCGGCCGCCGCCAATCTTGCTCGACTGCCACCGCGCACGCGATCGCGCACGCCCTCGGGGTCAAGCCGACGCGACTGTTCCTGCTCTAGAGCCTCGGGGGAGGGTGAAGGCGGCATGGCGCTGCGGACGATGGCCTGGACAACCGTCGCCAGGACGCAGCGCCATGCCGCCTGATCATGGCAAGCGCTTCATCGGCCAGGACTTTGGGCCCTACGCCCGGGGCGGGGCGGCGCGCAACGTCGGGGTGTGCCCGGCAATCAGAACCGGTCGACGAGCGCTCGACGCGTTCGGGCCTGGCTGCCGCCGCGGTGGTTCATCCGCTTGTTCTGGCACGGCCATCGGGCGATAGTCCGCCACACTGGCGGCCGGCGCGGCCTGTGGCGACCGAAGGCCAAGCGTTGGGGCACGCTGGCACTGACCACCACCGGCCGGCGTAGCGGGCAACCCCGCACTGTCATCCTCGGGTATCTGACCGACGGCGCCAACCTGACCACATTGGCCATGAACGGCTGGGCACCGGCCGAACCCGATTGGTGGCGCAACCTGCAAGCCGATCCGCGCGCCAGCGTGCAGACTCGCGATGGCCAGATCCCGGTGCTGGCCCGGGCGGCGCACGGCCAGGAGCGGCAGCGTTTGTGGCGGCAATGGGCCGGGATCGACGGCAACCTCGACGCCTACGCGGCCCGGCGCCCCGGCGAGACCGCTGTGGTCGTTCTCGAGCCGCAAGCCAGCTGAGCCGCCGTTGCCCCGACCGGGCGGGGCTGGAGCAGCTCGGGTTGCCCGCCCAGCTGTCGACCCCGCGTAGGTTCGAGGAATGAACTCGACCCGACGCGCTGTCCTGGCCGCACTGCCGCCGCTGGCTGCCGCTGTGATCGGCGGCCGCTCGGCTCGAAACGCCCCGGAGGTGTACGCCCGGCTCCGCAAGCCGGGCTGGGCGCCACCGGCCGGTGTGTTCGGCCCGGTCTGGACGGTGCTCTACAGCCTGATCGGCTTCGCCGGCTGGCGGATTCTCGGCCGCGATCGGCGCCGGGCGCTGGCCTTTCACCTGGCGCAGCTCGGCCTCAACGCGGCCTGGACGCCGTTGTTCTTCGGGGCCGGCCGGCGACGGGCGGCTCTGATCGTGAGCCTGGCTCTGGACGCCGCGGTCGCGGCCGAGATGGTCGAGCTGCTGCGCGAGGGTGACCGGGCCGCAGCCCTGTCGTTGGCGCCCTACCTGGCCTGGAGCGGATTTGCCACCGCCCTGACGGCCAGTGTCAGCGACCCGCCGGAATCTGAAGGCTGAAGTCGGCTCAGCCGGCAAAGCCGATCCCGCTGCGGATGGCGACGTAGAGCCCGACCGCGATCAACAAGCCGGCAAACGCCCGGGTCAGGCTCGTGGCCGAGACCCGGCCGGCCAGACCCCGGCCCAGGAACAAGCCGGCGATGGCGGCCAGCGTGAACGGCACGATGACCGACCAGTGAAAGCTCGCGCTGCCGGCACGCTCAGCCAGCGAGGCGAAGGAATTGATCCCGATCACCAGTAGTGAGGTGCCGACCGCGATCGGCATCGGGTAGCCCAGGCTCATCACCAGTGCCGGCACCACGATGAAGCCGCCGCCGACGCCGAGGAATCCGGTCAGGAATCCCACGACCAGCCCGGCCAGTGCGACTCGAAGGGCCCGGGCCCGGTCGGTCCGGGCCGGCGCCGGTGCCGGGCGCGCCAGCGTCTGAACCCCCGCCGGGCCGGCCGGGCGGCGCTCGGGTGGAGCCGGCGGCGCTGGCCGGCGAGCCCGAGCCCGGCGCAGCATCGCGCCGGCTGCCACCAGCATCAGCGCAGCGAAGGCCAGCAGCAGCAGGTTGGCATCGATCCGCTTGTTGAGCTGGGTGCCGAAGACGGAGGAAACCACACCGATGGCGCCGAAGGTCAGCCCCGGACCCCAGCGGACGTTGCCGGCTCGGGCGTGGCCCAGTGCACTGATCAGCGCGGTCACTCCGACGATGACCAGGCTCCCGGTGGTGGCGGCCCGCGCCGGCTCACCGAGCACGTACACCAGCGCCGGCACGGTGAGGATCGAGCCGCCACCGCCCAGAGCCCCCAAGCTCAGCCCGATTGCAACTCCCAGCAGCAGCGCCCACGCGAGCGTCATTGCCGGCCGCCGAAACTCACAGCACTCGGCCCGGTCGGCCGTCGTCGGTGACCACCGGCAACCCGGCCGCCACCCAGGCGGCCATGCCGCCGGTCAGGTTGCGAACCGAGCGCCCGGCCGCATTGAGGGCGTCGGTGGCCCGGCCGGAGCGGTTGCCCGACCGGCAGATCGCGATCACCGGCCGATCGGCCGGAACCGCGCCCAGCGTCAGCTGGGACAACGGCACGAACCGGGCCTGGGGGGCGTGACCGGCCTGCCACTCGTCGGCCTCCCGGACGTCGATGAGCACCGCCGAGCCAGCAGACACCTCGCGGGCGGCGGCAACCGCGGTTATCTCCCTGGTCATCGGCGGTCACGCCTTCTGCAGCTGGAGCAGCGACCACGCGCTGAACCCGCCGAGCAGGTCGGATACATCAACACCGCCGGCGCGGCGCAGCACGCTGGCCCCGACGCTGGATCGCCAGCCGCCGGCGCAGTAGACGACGATCGGCCGGCCCAGATCGAGTTCGCTCAGCCGGCCGGGCAGCTGCGCCAGCGGGATCGAGCGGGCCCCGCGGATGATTCCGTCGTGCAGCTCACCGGGATTGCGCAGGTCGACCAGTTGGAGGTCGCGATCGGCTTCGAGCCGGTCGGCCAACTCGCGAGCGGTGATCCGGCTGGCCCGCTGGGTCGATTCGGCGTGCTCGAGCAAGTACCGCTCCGGATCGGGGAGGTAGCCAACGGCCCGATCGAAACCGATACGGGCCAGGCGCATCGCGTCGTCCTGGGCCGCGGGACCGTCCGGGCTGAGCAGCACGATCTGGTCCTGGGGCGAGAGCACCATGCCCGCCGTTTCGGCCAGCCGTCCCTCCCGGCCGAGGTTGATCGAGCCCTGCCGGTGCCCGGCGGAGAATTCCTCGGGCTCCCGGGTGTCGACCAGCACGGCGCCGGCAGCCAGGGCCGCCTCTGCGCCAGCATCGTCGAGTGCCGGCACGGCCGCGTCCAGCGCCCGCACCTCGTGCTCTTGCCGGTTTATGGTTGCGTTGTAGACGAAGTAGGCCGGTGCCGCCGGCTGATCGATGGTCACGAGGTCGATGAAATCGCGCTCGGACATCGGCTGGCAGGCATAGTTGACCAGCCGTTGCTGGCCGATCGTCGACTGCTTCTCGGTCGAGAGGTTCTTGCCGCAGGCCGAGCCCGCCCCGTGGGCGGGAAACACCCGGACCGCGTCGTCGAGCGCCATCAACTTGTGTTGTACCGACTGGTAAAGCTGCTTGCCCAGGTCCTCGGCGGTCCAGCCGATGGATGCCAGCAGGTCAGGCCGGCCGACATCGCCGATGAAGAGGGTGTCTCCGGTCAACACACCGTAGGCGACCTGGTCGCTCGGATGCTTGTACACCAGGACACTGATCGACTCCGGGGTGTGCCCCGGCGTTTCGATGATCTGCAGCGTCACCTCACCCAGGCTGATCCGCTCACCGTCGGCCAGCGGCCGGGACGGGAAGTCGGTCTGGGCCCTGCGCCCGAAGCCGATCCAGGCCCCGGTGGCCTCGGCCAGTTCCAGGTGTCCGGATACGAAATCGGCGTGGAAGTGGGTGTTGATCACCCCGACTATCGACAGGCCCTGCTGGCTTGCCTCATCGAGGTAGTCCTGGATGTCCCGGCGGGGGTCGACCACGACCGCCTGCCGGGTGCCTTCGTCCGCGATCAGGTACGAGGCCTGGGACAAGCAGTCGATGTAGTGCTGGGTGAAGATCATCTTGCGCTCCTCATGCGGGCTCGGTTGGGCCGGCGGCCAGTAGCTGATACGATACCCCCCAGGGTATACAACTCCAACTCGGCCCCGCTTGCGGGGCGGATCGAACCATTCAATCGCCGTCGAAGGAGACCGAGCATGACCGCCGTTTCCGAGATCGAGGTGAGCGCGGGCACCAGACTGCCCCGGCTCGGTGAACCCGCACCGGCCTTCACCGCGGTCACCACCCAGGGACCGATCAACTTCCCGGACGACTACCGGGGTCAATGGGTGATCCTGTTTTCCCACCCGGCCGATTTCACGCCCGTCTGTACGACGGAGTTCATCACCTTCGCCGGCCGGCAGGCGGAGTTCGCCCGCTACAACACCGCGCTGGTCGGGCTGTCGGTCGACGGCCTGTTCAGTCACATCGCCTGGCTGCGAACGATTCGCGAGCGCATCTCCTACCGCGACTTCTCCGATGTTGAGGTGAGCTTTCCGCTGATCGACGACGTTTCGATGGCGGTAGCGAGGAAGTACGGCATGATCATGCCGGGGGAGGATGCCACGAAGGCGGTCCGAGCCGTTTTCGTCATCGACCCGGCCGGTATCGTGCGGGCGATCATCTACTACCCGCTGAGCCTGGGTCGCAACTTCGACGAGTTGCTCCGGGTGGTGAAGGCCCTGCAGACGGCTGATCGCTACGACGTCGCGACGCCGGCTGACTGGCGGCCCGGCGATCCGGTCATCGTGCCGCCGGCCGGCTCGTGCGGGGCGGCCAAGGACCGGATGGAGCAGCAGCAGGCCGATGTGCACTGTCAAGATTGGTTCTTCTGTACCAAGGAACTGAGCGAGACCGAGATCGAGACGGCATTGACGGGAGGTGAGAACTGATGTGCAGTCGAGCTAACTGCCGCCGATGCGGCAAGGTCACCTGGCGGGGCTGTGGCCAGCACGTGGATTCGGTGATGGCCGGCGTTGCGGCGAAGGACCGGTGCAAGTGCGAGCCGGAGCCGCGCCGGTCGTTGCTGTCCAGCCTGTTCGGCCGGGGCTGAGGGTGTGCCCGGACAGCCGGCGGCTCGATCCCGGCCTAAGCTCGGATGCGGGTGCCGAAACGCCTCGGGCGCCCCGCCGATCCCGCCGGGCCCCGGCATCGGGGCCCGGCCAATCCGGGAATGGTCTCGCCGAGCCAGGCGTTGGCATACCCAGAGGGGTATCTAGGAACAGGAGAGTCACATGGCAACCCAGGCGCTCACCGCGCAGAACTTCGAACAGACCATCGAGCGGGACGGCATAACCCTGGTCGACTGGTGGGCCGAGTGGTGCGGGCCGTGCCGGATGTTCGCGCCGGTGTTCGAGAAGGCCAGCGACAAGCACACCGACATCGTGTTCGGCAAGATCGACACCGAGGCCGAGCGTGGTCTGGCCGGCGCGGCGCAGATCATGTCGATTCCGACGTTGATGGTGTTCCGGGACGGCATCCTGGTCTTCTCCCAACCCGGCGCGCTGCCCGAGCAATCGCTGGAGCAGGTGATCCAGGCCGTTCGCGACCTGGATATGGACGAGGTCAAGCGCAAGGTCGCGGAGCAGCAGGCCTCGGCCAACTGAGTAATCACTGTCGAACAGCGAGACAACGACGAAGGCCGGCCGGTCATCGGCCGGCCTTCGTCGTTGCTTGGAGTTGCTCGGGTCTTGCCCCGGTGGGGCGGGCCGCTCACGGCAGTTGTACGTGACCGTTGCGCACCTTCCAGATGAAGTACTTCTCGAACGCCAGCTTCATCGCATGGGCCTGCGGACCCGGTACCAGCAGCCCGTGCTTGCGGGGTGGGAGCATCTTGTCAGCCAGGATGATCACACCGTTGTTGCCGGCGTCCATCACGCAGACCGCCGGGATATCGCCGAAGCTCTTCTCATGGGTCGGCGACTCGCCCCGAATCTGGGCCGCGATGTTGTGGGCCGCGGTGTGAGCCTGGACCTCGGTCGGATAGCCGGTTTTGGGGATGCCGACCGGGATCGCGGTCTGCCAGGGCACTTCCACCTTGGCGGCGATGCCGACCACGTAGACGTCGTCGAACTTCTCGCTCTGATACGTCGCTCGCACCGGCAGGTAGCCCTTGTCGTCCGGGCCGAGGGCGGCGGTTCGGAGCGTGAGTTCCTGACCGATGAACGGCGGCACGATCATGGAAAACGATGACGGCAGCTCGGTGCCGTCGTCCAACACCACTGCGCCCTCGGCGACGTGGTCGATGGCCACGCCGGTCTTGGCTTCGATCTTCTCCTTCCTCAGGAACATCCCGAGCAAGGACTCCCCGTGTGGCAGGCCACCGATCCCGAAATGGCCGAGGAACGGCTCGCTCGTCACGTAGGTCAGCGTGCTCCGCTGCTTCAGGCCGGCCTTCTTCAACCGGTATGAGGTGTTGAAGAGGAACTCGTACGCCGCGCCGAAGCAGCCGGCACCCGGTGCGGCGCCGATCACGATGTCGCCCGGCTGGTCGAGGAAACGCCGCCAGGCCTCGCCGGCTTTGATGGCTTCTTCCAGGCTGGTGATGGTGACTCCGTGCTCGGCCAAGCCCGGCACCGCGCCGATCGCATTGCGGTAGCCGGTGGCCACGACCAGGTAGTCGTAGTCGTACCAGGTTCCGCCGGCAACCTGGACCCGCCGGGCTTCCGGGTCGATCTCGGTTGCCGCGGCGTGTACGAAGTCGACGCCGTGCTCGGTGAAGGTCGGCTCGACCGGGAAGGTGATGTCGGCAGCGTCCCGCTTGCCGAAGGGCAACCAGATGAGGCTCGGGTTGAACACGAACTGATCGCTGGGCGAGATCACGGTGACATCGACGTCACCGTGCAGCTCACGCTTCACCGCCAAGGCCGCGGTCAGGCCACCGAAGTTGGATCCCAGGACGAGGACGCGCTGGCGCATGATGACGAACCTCCTTGCTTCGCAATCTAGGAAAGTGCGATGCGTCGCGAACACGGTCAAAGGTCCCGCCGGCTCCGAGTGTGATTGGCCCGAGGGCAGCGATGGCCGACCGGAGTGGTACCCCTAGGGGTATCCGTTGTACGATGGTCGGCATGGAACTGGAAGCCACCGCCGCCGACGAGGTCGTCAAGCGCCTGCGCCGGATCGAGGGACAGCTCGGCGGGATCATCCGCATGCTGGAGGACGGCCGCGATTGTGCCGACGTGGTGACCCAGCTCGCCGCCGCCAGCAAGGCGCTGGACCGGGCCGGGTACAAGCTGCTTTCTTCCGGAATGCGCCAGTGCTTCTCCGATGCCGCTGCCGGCAAACCCGAAGCGATGAGCCCGGACAAGATGGAGAAGCTGTTCCTTAGCCTGGCCTGAACCCATCCGCGGCCGGAATTCGATCCGGCCGCCTTCGCCTGCGTTGAAACTCAAATTTAGCCGCGGCTCGTTGCTGCCACGAATGTACCCTACCCCGTACCCTAGATCGGAGTTCTTCTGTGTCTGCCACCGCGACCGACAGCGATCGGCCCGGAGATTCAGCCGCTACCACGTCCGCATCGAGTCCGGTCGGTCTGGTGGCGCGACTGGGGGCCTGGTCGGCCGGTCACGCTCGCGCCGTACTGGTCGGCTGGTTGCTGGTTCTGATCGGGTTCGGTGCCTTCGCACCCCAGGTCGAGTCGGCGCTGTCAGGGGCGGGCTGGGTCGACAGCGGAAGCCAGTCCGTGCAGGCACGAACCATTATCGATCGCAACTTCCACGGCCTAGGGGCCACCGCCTTGCAGGTCGTCGTCCACGACGCCCGGGCGCCGATCGCGCACGATCCAGCCGGGCAAGGAATCCTGCTCGCCGTCGAGGAGTTGTTGCGGGCCGATCGGCGCGTCAGCACCGTGGTGCCGCCCCGGCCCGGCCTGTCGCTGTCCGCCGACGGGCGTACTGCCGTGGTCCAGGCCGGAGCCAAGGCCGATGCGAACGCGATGGTGCGCGCCGCCGACGACCTGAGCAAGCCGCTGTCCCGGCTGGCCACCGATACGGTGTCGGTCGATCTGACCGGCGACAGCGCGCTGTGGTCGGACTTCAACCGGGTCAATCACGCCGCGATGATCAAATCTGAAGTGTTGAGCTGGCCGGTAACCCTGGCCGTGCTGATCATTGCCTTCGGCAGCCTGGTCGCGGCCGGGTTACCGCTGATGTTGACCATGGTCGGGCTGCTGAGCGCGGCCGGCGCCCTGGTGCTGGCGACCCGCATCGCTCCGGTGAGCGTCTGGGCCCTGAACTTCGCCATGATGTTCGCCCTTGCCCTCGGCATCGACTACGCCCTGTTTCTCGTGGTCCGCTTCCGCGCCGCCTTGCACCGCCAGTCCGGGACGGACAAGGCCGTGGCCCGTGCCGCCGTGGCCGAGACGATGGGCACGGCCGGCAAAGCGGTGGCCTTCTCCGGGCTCACCGTCCTGGTCTCCCTGTCCACCGTGCTGCTGGTGCCGAGTCCGGCATTTCGCAGCATGGCGCTGGGGATCATGCTCGCCGTCGTCACCGTGCTCGCGGCCACGCTGACGTTGCTGCCGGCCGTGCTGGGGAAGTTGGGACCGCGAATCGACACCGGTCGTGTCCGCCTTCCCGGTGCTCGTCGACGGTCGGCCCGCCATGCCGACAAGCTGGCTCGCGCTGCTGCTCATGAGCAGCAGCACCTGCGGCATCGTGGTCTGGACCGGCTGATGCACCATTGGGGCGGCTGGTTGCACCGCCGGCCGTGGCTGGCTGGAGTCGGGGTCCTCGTCGTGCTCGGCGCCCTGGCCGCACCGGTCCTGGGCCTGCGGACCGGCATGCCCTCGATCACGATCATTCCGGCCGCACAGCCGGCGCGGGCCGGCTACCAGCAGATCGTGGCCGACTTCGGTGTGGGTGCGCCGGGCATGCTCCAGGTCGTCACACCGAGCGGGGAGGCCGGCGCGGCCAAGCAGGTCGCGAGTTCTGATGCGGGCGTGGCGGAGGTGCTGCCCGCGGGGTCGGCCAACGGCTGGACCCTGCTCCAGGTGGTGCCGAAGACCGATGCGTCCTCCTCAGCAACCGGAAGCACCATCGATCGGCTGCGGCACCGGCTACCCGCGGGCAGCCTGGTCGGGGGAGCGGCCGCGGAGAACCACGACTTGGAATCGGTCCTGACCGCCCGCACCCCGCTGGTGTTCGGGCTGCTGATCGCGCTCGGATTCATCCTGCTGCTGCTGGCTCTGGGCAGCCCGCTGGTGGCCTTCGTCGGGACAGTGACCAACCTGGCCTCGATCGCCGCCGCATTCGGAGTCGGCCAGCTCATCTTCGGCGACGGCAAGCTGGCCGGACTGCTCAACTTCGAGCCCCAGGGGTTCGTCGATGCCTGGGCTCCGCTGTTCTTCGGCGCGATGTTGACCGGGGTCGCCATGGACTACACGCTGTTCCTGCTCTCGGTGGCCCGGGAGCACTACGACAGCACGGGCGATCCGCAGCACGCCATGCGAGAGGCGCTGAGGACCTCGGGCCGGGTTGTCGTGGCGGCCGCGGGCGTGATGGTGGCGGTCTTCCTGACCTTCGCCCTGTCCGGCCCGCTGGCGCCGAAGGAGATGGGAATCATCCTGGCCGTGGCCGTCTTCCTCGACGCCCTCTGCATTCGACTGATCGTGCTCCCGGTGATGCTGAGGCTGACCGGTCATGCCGCCTGGCACAGCCCACGCTGGCTGCGTCGGCTGCTGCCGGAGGTGCGATTTGCCCATTGACCTACCGAGTGGGCACGGGTTCTGCTAAATCGACGCTGGGAATCTTCGCCGCTCATCCCGCTGCTCAGCTTCGGTGCGCTAACCTCGCCGACGGCGCACCGGGGACGGGGGGTTCCCGGGGAGAGGAAGACATGCCGGATTACGGGCTCAGTAAACAGCTGGACGTCGACTTCGACCAGGCCCGGCAGCTGGTTCAGGCCGCTCTGGCCGGCGAAGGTTTCGGCGTGCTCAGCGAGATCGATCTGGCCGGCACGCTGAATGCCAAGCTCGGCCGGCAGCTGTCGCCGCAGGTCATCCTCGGCGCGTGCAACCCGGTCCTGGCCGACCGGGCATTGCAGGCCGAGCCGTCGATCGGGCTGCTCCTTCCGTGCAACGTTGTGGTGCGGGCCGAGGGCGAAGGTAGCTCGGTGGTGGAGATCGTGAACCCGGACATCATGGTGAACCTGACCCACAGCCCGGCGGTGGCTGCGGTCGCCGCCGAAGCGCGACGCAGACTGCAGGCGGTGCTGGACTCACTCGGCTGAGGAGTCGGATGCCGCTCCGGCGGGCGAGGCCGGCGCGGGGACGTCGCGCCTCGGCATGGCGGCGACAGCCACCACGGTGGCCAGCGCGACCACCAGCACACTGAGGTACACATGCCGGGTAGCCAGGTCGAGGTGGATCCGGCTGTGGTCGGCCCGCAACATCTGATTGGCGATCGCACCGAACGCCGCGACCCCGAGGGCCGAGCCGGCCGAGCGGCAGAACATGTTGTTCCCGGTGACCACGCCGCGCTCGGACCAGCCGACCGAGGACTGAGCCGCGATCAGGGTCGGCGCCGCGATCAGGCCGAGGCCGAGCCCGATGAGGAAGCAGACCGCACCGACCTGAGCGACGCTGGAGCCGGTACCCAGCGTGAGCAGTAGCAGGCAGCCGAGCAGGAGTGGGGCCGCGCCGACCAGGGCACAAGCCCGAAAGCCCCAACGGAGATACAGCCGTCCGGCCTGGGCGGCGGCCAGCGGCCAGCCCAAGGTCAGTGTGGCCAGGGCTAGGCCGGCCACGACCGGACCGGTGCCGAGCACGTCCTGGACGTAGGTCGGGACGTAGGAGGTCAGGCCGAGCACGATGGCGCCCACCCCGGCGGCGACCAGGCTGGACGTGAGAAGCAGCCGCCGGCTGAAGACCCACAGCGGCAAGACCGGAGACGCGGCCCGGCGCTCAAGCATGACGAAGGCGATCAGCAGCGCCGCGCCGGCGGCCGGTACCGCGATGCCGGCAACCGACAACCAGGGCCAGCTCTGGCCACCCTCGAGCACGCCGAGGATGAGCGCGGCACAGCCGACGGTCAGCGTGGCCGCGCCCCGGTAGTCGATCTCGGGGCGGCTGCGGTCAACTTGCTCGGTGAAGCTGCGCAGCAACATGACGGTGGCCAGCAGGCACAGCGGCACGTTGACGTAGAAGATCCAGCGCCACGAGGCATACTCGCTCAGCGCCCCGCCCAGCGTCGGTCCGACGACCGCGGCCATACCCCAGACGCTGGCGAGGTAGCCCTGGACCTTGGCCCGCTCGGACAGGGAGTAGAGATCGCCGACGATGGTCATCGAGGTCGGCTGGATCGCCCCGGCACCCAAACCCTGCACGAGCCGGAACGCGATCAGCACCGGCATGCTCCAGGCCAGCCCGCACAGCACCGAGCCGACCCCGAACAGTGCGATGCCGGACAGGATGACGGGCTTGCGGCCGAAGAGGTCGTTGAGCTTGCCGTAGACCGGCACGGTGACCGCCTGAGCCAGCAGATAGATCGAGAACAGCCAGGGGAACTGGGCAAAACCTCCGATGCCGGCAACGATCGAGGGAACCGCGGTGGCGATGATGGTCGAGTCGAGGGCAACCAGGGCAGTGCACAGCATCAGCGCCAGCAACACCGGTCCACGCTCGGAGCGCAGGCCGATGCCACTCGCCCCGGTCGAGCTGGCTGGCATCGCCGCTGCGGTCACCGCATCCTCCGCTCAGCTGGACCGGCCAGCACCATTTTTCGGCAGTGCGATCTTTCTAGCAGGGTGGCCTGACAGCCCAGCGTCGGCCACGGTTCAGTGGCGGTGCGTGGCATCCGGATGCCCCGGTTCGCCCGGATGCTCGAAACCGGGCGCGAGCCGGACCCGGCTGGCCATGGCGACGTCGAGCCAGTGTCCGAACGCTGTCGCCCGGCGTTGCCGGGCCAGCTCGGCTGCGATCACGGCCGCGGCCGCCACCAGGGGTTGCGGGTACCGGTCCCGATTGCGCTGGTGATGATCAGCCACCTCGACTGCGGTCGGTCCGGCCTCGGCCGCGAGCTCGATGGCGCCGGGCATCCGGTGCAACATGGCGGCGGCAACCCCGCCCAGTCGCAACGCGCCGCCCAGGTCGAGCCGGGCCGTCGGGGCGCCTGCGGTATCGATGCCCCGAGCGGCGCAGCTGTTTCGGACCACCCGTTCGGCCGCCACGAGCTGAACCAGCCACCGGCGCAGGTTGCGCCCCTCGGCGGTGTCCGGCGGCGGCAGCAGCGCGCCCCGGGGCCCGGATCGCAGCTCGGCGGCCCGCCGGTCGACCTCGGCCAGGCTGATCCGGTGCCCGTCGACCTCAGCGACCCAGGGGGAGAGGCACTGCTCGCCGTCCCGGCCCGACCGGCGCGGCCTTGGCCCCGTCATCGGCTGCGCTCGGACGCCGGCTCGGTCACGACCAGCCGCACCGGTGCTGTGTAGTGCAGGTCGCCGGCGGCGGCCACCTTGGCCAGCAGCCACCATTCCCCGGCCGCGGCGCCGAGCGGAACCCTGACCGGGAAGCTCAACTCGACCTGCTCTCCCGGGGCCAACTGCCGTCCGGCCTGCCAGCGCGGGGTCAATCCCCAGGTCGGCCATGGTCCGACCAGCTGCGCCTGCACGGAGATCTCGGTCCGCGCGGCCGAGATCAGCCGCAGGGTCAGCGCCGTCTCGCCGCCGGCGGCCACGACCAGTTCCGGCTCGAGGAGTTCGGCCGACAGCTCGGGGGTCGTGAGCTGTCCGATCAGGAACCGGGTCACATCCTCGATCAATTGACCGCCGCTGCCGATCCGGGCCCGCACCCAGTAACTTCCGGGACTGGCCCCGGGGGCCGGGGTCACGGTGATCGCTTCTCGCACGTATTCGGCCTGGTCCAACCGGTAGGGCACGGTCCGGGCCGAGGCCGACCAGCCATCGGGCAGCAACAACTCGACCTCGCCGCACGCGTCCGGGCCCGTCCGGATGCCGCTGACCACGACGCTCAGTTCGGCCGGGCCATCCTCGCTGATCAGCAGCGGTTCCAGGTGGACGCTGACCGGCACGTTGCCCCGCGGTGCCGGCCCGGTGTTGTTCAGCCAGTACCGGCTGAAGATCGGCTGGTGCGGCTCGTGCCCGTCGCCGTAGGGGTGCTCGGCCACGACCGGTGCTGGGACGGACAAGCCGAACGTGGCGATCTCCATCGGTCCAAGCCGGTCCGGTTCGGCCGCCGCGGCGGACGCCTGTTCGAGAATGTTCAGCCGACGCAACGCAATCGGCTTCCCGTGACGCTGTAACGCCAGCGCGGGTCGGGCTCCGGCCGGCTCGTAGACCCGGATCACGATGTCGTCGCCGGCCGCTCGGTTGCCGCCGGCCAGCGGGTTCCCTGCCGGCTTCACCGCCGCCAGCACCACTCGGGAGGACGATTCGATGCTCAGGAAGCTGTGCCGTGCGGGCAGTCCGCCTGGGCCGCCGGCGTGCACCCGGGCCTGCAGCCCGTGGTTGTAGTCGTGACCGGCCGCGACCAGTCCGGCCTGGCGCCAGTCGCCGCACCCGCTCGTCACGGCGTACTCGAACCGCTGCGACCAGTGCTCCTGCTGGAAATGGGAGCCATCGGCTGCGCTGCGCCGCGGTGGGTCGATCCAGACCCCGGACGGCCACCCGGTACACGAGCGCAGCAACGACAGGTGCAAAGCGCCGGATGTATCTACGGCGAATCCAGGAATACCCCGATTCAGCAAACCGATGGTGACGCCGGCCCAGCTCGGTTCAGCGGCCGTTTCGGCGCGGGCGCGCTGGCTCACCTCGAGCACGGCATCGGCCACGTCGTCGGTGAGCGCGGCCAGCGCACCGGGCCCGGCCACGACGAGCACTGGCAGGCTGGCCGGATCGCTGAGGTCCGCGCTGGGTTGCCAGACCTCGGCCAGCGGCCGGTCGGCCGGGATCCAGACCCGGGCCCGCCCGGTCTCGGCCAGTTGCCGATCCAGCTCGCGTCGGTACTGCGGGTCGGCGGTGGCCAGCCGCTCGGCCACGAACTGATTCTCTGCGGCCGAACCGATCGCGATCCGCACGTCGGGCAGGTTCGAGTCGACGGCCAACCGGCCGTAGCGCGGACCGTCACCCCGGGCCGCAGTGGCCGTCACTCCCTGCCCGGCCAGCGCGACTGCCAGGGCCCGGGTCAACGACCCGGATTCCCCGTTCGGGCCGACCAGCTCGGCGACGCCGATGGCCCGCTCCACCGGTTCGAGGTTGGCGCGCTGATCCTGGATCCGGACCCGCATGGTGGCGCTGAGCCCGAACCAGCCGTGGGCGGGGTTGTCCAGAGTCCAGGGATGCTCGGCGGAATCGACATCGATCAGGCCGAAGCCCCGGCCCACCACCGCGGCTCCGACCTCGCTGACCGGCAGGCCACCAGGCACGTCGGTCGGCCAGCGCAGCCGCACGAGGTCGTCGGCACCGGTGAAACCATCAAGGCTGGTCACGCAGTCGAGCCGGTCCGAGCCGCGCCACAACGTGAGGTGCTGCCGGTAGCCGATGCCGGCCAGCTCGCCGGTGACCACCAGCCGTTCACCCAGTGCGCAGAGTTCGCGCCGGACCACGGCCCGGCCGGCCGCGCTGCCGGATCGGCGGCCGTCGGGGACCAGGTGCCATGGCCCCTCGTGGAATCTCGGGTGCTCGGAGTACTCGCCGTACAAGAGCAACTCGTTGCCCACGGCTCCGGCGGCTATCAGGTTGCGACCGACCGCGGCGTCGAAGAACTCGCTCACGCCGCCGCCGCGCTCCGGATCGACGGTGATCCGGAACCGGTCGCTGCTGATGGTGCAGCCGGCGGCGGGCTGCCACCGGTCGCCCGGCTCCGCCGGTGCGGGCAGCAGTTGCCAGCCGGTGGCGACGCCGAAAGCCGGTACCTCGGCCCGGAAAGTCAGCTCGACCGCGCGCAGCCGGGCCGATCCATCGTGGTCGAGATGATCGAGCAAGATCGGCTGGGGGCGGCCGGCCGGGTCGACCAGCCGCACCCCGGGCCAGCCGGGTAGCTCTACCCGCAGCGTGACCAGGTCGCTGCGAGCCCAACCGGAGGGGTTGAACGCGGTGAGCGTCGTCGCCGGTTCCTCCGGCCCGGGTAGCAGCCGGTCGAGGTAGCCCGTGGCCGCGTCGAGCACCGAGCGGCCGATGTCGTGGGCCTCCCGCCAGCCGGTCAGCAGGTCCAAGTAGACCTGGTCGGACTCGGATCCGGTGATGGCGTCGTGGTGGGCACCGTAGACCAGCTGCCGCCAGGCCTTGTCCATCAGCTCGTGCGGATACGCCGCGCCGTGCAGCCGGGCCACGGTGGCGAATTTCTCGGCGTCGAGTAGCAGATTCTCGGCCTGCCGCTGGGCTTGCTTGGTGTCGATGAAGGACACGTCCTTGCCGGTGTAGATCGGGTTCATGTCCCGGGTCTGCGGGGTCAGCTGCCGGCCGGTCGCCGTCAACTCGGCCCGAACGGCGGCGAAGAACTCACCGGGAACGGCACACCGGAACTTGGGCCACACGTAATGGCGGGGCCAGTCCCGGTGGATCTCGGTCACCCACTTGCTCGGTGGCGTGTAATCGGTGCCGACCGGCAGCAGGACGTTCCGGGTCGCCGCCACGCGTTTGAGCAGCAGGAACAGCTCATACACCGCGCGCTCGGCCTCGGCCAGCGACGGCTTGGAGTCGATCTGCCAGCCGGCCGAGTAGTGCGCCGGCATGTAATGGGTGAGAACACCCCGGCCGGACGGGGAGATCCACTCGAATTCGGCCGGGAACTGCATGACCGAGGGATCGCCCCAGCCATCCCTCGGGCCGGCCGTCCACAGCATCGGGCCCCACTGGTGAAACGGTCCGCGGGCCCAGGAGGAGGAAGTGAGTCCGGCATCGGCGGCCAGGCCCGGGAACTGCGGATCGTGTCCGAACACGTCGAGTTGCCAGGCGGTGGCCGGATCGGCACCGAGCACCCCGCGCTGAAACCCGTCGCCGTAGACGAAGTTGCGAACGGTGGTCTCGGGACCGGTCAGGTTGGTGTTCGGCTCGTTGTACGTGCCGCCGACTATCTCCAGCCGGCCTTCGGCCAGCAGCCGGCGCAGGTAGGCGCGGTCTTCGGGATGGGCGTCCCAGTAGGGCTTGAGGTAATCCACTTCGGCCAGCACGAACCGGTAATCCGGATCCTGCCGAGCGGTGTCCAGGTGCAGCTTGACCAGGGCGAAGCCGGTCTGCTGAAACGCCGTGCGGAACCGCTGAGCCTCGGCGCCGGCCTGGTCCCAGGTCTCGGTGTAGGCGGCCTGGGTGTTCCACCACACCGGGTCATAGTGGAAGTGCGGGATCAGCCAGACCTGCCACCCGGGCTCGGCCGGCCGGAATTCGGCCGGCACGGCCGGTCCCAGCGCGGCACCGGTGCGGTCGAAAAGTTGGGCGGTGACCGGCATCGGGCCGGCCACGGCCGCGGTCACCCCGACTTCGACCCCGTCAGTGCCGGCGTCGAACTCGGCCGATCCGGTCACGCCGGCGCCGGAGAGCTCGACCCGGCCGCCGCGGTCGGTCTCGGCCAACCGAACCCGCACTACCTGACGCGGATCGGCCTCGGTGCCGACAAAGAGTTCGGTGTTGTCGATCCCGCTGATGTGCATGAGGTATTTCTACCCGCCGGCGGCTGCCGCCTGACGCTCAGTGGAGGGCAACCCACCCTGGCGGGGGGGATTGCGCTCCACTGAGCGGAGCGAACGGGCTAGCGCACGTTGCCGTAGGTCCAGGGCGTGCTGGCCGGAGTGAGCTTGTACCGCAGCGTGATCGTGTCGTCCTCGGACCAGGCTCCGGTCGAGGGGTCCTGACGGACCAGGGCGATCGTGATCGGCACGATGGCGTTGTCGTTGGCCGTCCCGCTGGTCAGCGCGCTGCGCGGGATGACCAGTTCGATCCGGCCGGTCGTGGTGTCCCACTGCGGGGCGATCACCGAGGTGATCGAGGAGTCCGCCGTCCAACTGCCGGACACGACCTTGAAGTGCGCGTAGTTCGCCGAGTCCGACCACCGGCCGACCATGTAGGCCGCCGGCCGGGGCAGTGCCCGGCCGTACATCGCGGTGGACGAGGTCGGCGTCGAGGCATTGCCCGAGTAGTCGCCGGCGTAGACGTTGACCGCGAACTTCGGTGCGGTGTTGTAGCCGGGTAGCGCGCCACTGGCATTATCGACCCGGACGTAGATGTTGCTGGCGTCATTGGCCACCGCGACATTCTTGATGTCGGTGATCGCCGATCCGCTGGTCTCATTGCCGATCGGTGAGGTGTAGTAGGGGATGGGGTTCCACTGCGGCCAGTCGCCGGTGGTACCGGCGTTGACGCTCAGCCCGGCCTCGGCCCCGGCATCGCTGATCGGGGCGTACATCCGGGTGTCAGCCTGGCCGGTGTAGACCAGCGCGGCCAGCACGTACCACGCTCCGGTCACCGGCTCCACCATGGTGGAGATGATCGGTTTCTGGCTGACGTTGGACACCGCCTCGCCGGGCGGCATGTAGCCGACGGCGGTCCGGCTGGCGTACCAGGTCAGGTACGGCAGGGCGGCGGCCAGATTGCCCGTGTAGGCGTAGTACATCGCGACGTACATCGACATCTGCGGCCACGATGGCTCAGCCGCTCCGGCCTCGTTGCCGGCCGGGCTGTAGGGCGAGGTGTAGTAGAAGTTGTCGCCCTGGTAGCGGGCGATGCCGTTCGAATCATGGGTCAAGGTGCTGGTGATCTTGTTGATGTGGCTGGCGGCACGGCTGGAGGCGGCATCGATCGCGCCGGAGACGACAGTCATGTCCGACGAGGAATCGATCGTGGTGCGGCCAGTGTTGTCGGAGTTCACCGCGCGGTCGAAGTAGGAATCCGGGGCGTTCCACAGGCCGGCCGGCGAGTTGAGCGACGAGCGCTGCAACGCGGTCGCGATGGATCCGACGGCACCGCTCCAGGCGTCGGCGTCGGCGGTGTCGCCCTTGCTCTGGGCCAGGGTCTCAGCGGCCCACAGCCCGGTTATGTACAGCGACTGGGTGAAGGTGTTGTACTCCTGGGTCTCCTCCCAGATCGAGGCGTCCTGTGGGCCGAGACCGTTACTGGCCAGGTTGTTCTTGACGAAGTTGGCGGCATTGACGAGCTGGGCCCAGATGGCGTCGCGGAAGGAGTTGTCCCCGGTCTCCTGCCAGTGCCGGTAGGCCCCGATCAGGAAGATGCCGACGCTGTCGAGTTCGGGCTCGACGAAGCTGACATGCTGGCCGGTCCAACCGTCGTAGGTGGTGCCGAACGAACCGTTGGCGTACTGGACCGACGCCAGCCAACGGAAGTACTTGTCGGCCTCGGCGTGGTGGCCCGAGGTGTCCATCGCCATCGCGGTCACGGCCGAATCCCGGACCCAGCTCTTGTAGCCGTAGGCGATCGGGTTGGTCGCGGCCGGCCACACGCCGAGCACCGGTGACTGCGACTGCTTCATCGCGACCAGGGCCCGGTCGTAGGCGGTGGACAGGCCGGTGTCGGTGAAGTTGGCGGTGGTCCGCTTACCGGCGTTGAGCCAGTTGGTGTACGCGGTGGTGGTCTGGTTCAGCCAGTAGTCACCGGTCTGAGCCCGGGCGGTGTCGGCCGCGGCCAGCGCGTTGGCGCTGGTCGCAGCGATGGCCAGGTAGAACGACTGGGTGACCGTGGAGTTGGCCGGGACCGAGACCTGCTTGCTCAGCGCGGCATCGACGTTCATCGCGGTGACCGAGCCGTTGTCGGCCAGAGTGCCGTTGTTGTCGAAGGAATACCAGGGCGCGACGGTGGCCGAACCGAGCGTGGAGTTGGTGTCGTCACCGACGGTGTGGTAGCTCGCAGCGCCGCCCAGAGCGCCGAGGACCAGCTGGTACTGGCCGCTGGCCGACATGTCGATGACGTCGGCGTTCCGGCTGGCGTCCCAGCTCGCATGTACGTTCTGCCCGGCCGAACCGATGTTGTTGAGATGCAACGCGTCCAGCACGTTCATGGTCACCGCCGTGCCAGTGCTGTTCCTGAGCCGGTACTGCACCACCATGAAGTGCTGGTTGGGCACGAACGCGTAGTCGCGGCCGATGGAAACCGAGGTTGCGCTGCCGTTGTAGGGGCCGTAGTCGGTGCGCAGGACGCCGCCGGAGTCGAGGTAACCGGTCGCCGCGCCGAAGTCGTGGACCTGGTCGTACTTGAGGCCGTGGGTCTCGTCCCGGAAGAAGCCGGTGTAGTCGTTGATCTGGTTGATCGCTGACGCCGCGGTCGCGCCGTTCGGGGAGTAGTGCAGTTCGGCCAGCCGGGGACCGTACTGGGTGTTGGTATCGGTCTGGGCCAGCTGGGAATCCATCCACAGGCCAGTCGTATCCGACCAGTTGTTCAGGTAGAGGCTGCGGGCCGTTTCGCTGCTCGCGGCGGTCGGCGTGCTGGCGTGGGCGCCGGGTGCGGAGCCCATGGTCACCGCGGTCGCCGAACCGGCGAGGAGGGCCAGCACAGTGCCGACGCGGGCCGAAATTCGTAAGCGCTTCATGCGTGCTCCTTGGGGGAAACGGAGGAGGAACCGGGTGTCCTGGTCCGGCCGGTGCGTGACGACTTGGGGGTGTGGCCGCGGCGAGCCGGTCAGGGTCTCGGGGGGACGGCTGCCGAGTTTGGACCCCCTTGATTCACGTAGTCAAGCAATACCGTCAACTTTGATCCACATTTTTCGGCCGTGGGTAACAACTTGGAAACCTGGATGGGCGGTTTGCTTGACGAAAGAAAACAACGCGGCTTACGCTCTCGGCCGTCATCGCCGCGCTTTGCGGGGCTGACGAGATCCCGGAGCAGCCCGGGTCGAGTTCCGTCAAGTACCGACAGGGGATATGGCATGACGAAGGCCAGGTTCGATTCCCAGGGTGGTACCGGTCGCCCGGCTGCAAGCGGTTTCGGCGCCGGCCGCCCGGGCACCAGCCGGGAGCACCACCTGGGTGCGCTGTTCGAGGCGGTGTTGACCCGTGGGCCGCTGTCCCGTCGGGATGCGGCCCGGCTCACCGGCCTGTCGGCGGCATCAGTGACCAAGCTGATCCGACCGATGATCAGCCACGGCTACCTGATCGAGAACGAGCGGGAAGCCGGGGTGCCGGGTCGGCCACAAATCCCGTTGCAGGTCGACCCGGGCCGACACCACGCCGTGGGCATCAAGCTGATGGACTCCGAGATCGTCGGGGTGGTTGCCGACCTGCACGCCGAGGTGCAGTCGGCGCACCGGATGAAGTACGGCGACACCAGCCCCGATGGCGTGGTGTCGGCCATCGCCGAGATGACCTCGGTGCTGCTCGAGCGCTCGCCGGTCGAGCGCGACCGGCTGCTGGGCATCGGCGTCGGTCTGGGCGGTCACGTCAACGGGGCCACCGGCGTCGTCATCGAATCTCCCTTTCTGAACTGGCACAACGTCCCGCTTCGGCAGCTGCTGGCCGACCGGCTGCAACTCCCCGCGGTGATCGAGAACGACGTCAACACCCTGGCCGTGGCCGAGCAGTGGTTCGGGGCCGGCAGCACGTTTCCGACCTTCGCGCTGATCACCATCGGGGCGGGCGTGGGCTGCGCGCTGGTGATGGACGGCCAGCTCTGGCGCGGGGTCAGCGGCGCGGCCGGAGAGTTCGGCCACATCGTGGTCGATCCGGACGGTCCACCCTGCCACTGCGGCAAGCGGGGATGCCTGGAGGCGGTCGTGGGTGACCAGGCGATCGCCGCGGCAATGTCAGCTGCCGCCGGCCGCCGGATAACCCGAGTGGCCCAGGTGGTCTCGGCCGCGCATGCCGGTGACGCCGATGCTCGGCAGGTGTTCACCCAGGCCGGGTTGGCCCTCGGTCGCGCGATGGCGGCGCTGCTCAACCTGCTGAATCCGCCACTGATCATCCTGTCCGGCGAAGGCATGACTGCCTCGGACCTGTTCATGGATGCATTGCGGTCCGAACTGGACCGCGACGCGTTCTCGACCACGGCGGCCGACTGCACGGTGCTGGTTCGGCCTTTGCCGGACGAGACCTGGGCCCGTGGAGCCGCGGCCACCATGCTGCGACACGGAGTACTGCAATCACTGTCCCGGCTCACCGAGGACGTTGCCTGAGCAATCCCCGACCCGGCCAAGCCCTGCCGGATCACTGAGCACGAACCCGTTTCACCCGGCGGATCGGCACGACCACCGGCTCGAGGATCAATCTCTTCAGGGAGAGACAATGGCAGTAACCATCACCAAGCCGCGCTCGTTCGCGCTGCTGGCCGCCGCCACCGCCGTGGCGGTCGCGCTCACCGGCTGCTCGAGTTCGAAGAACAGCAGTTCCGGCGGGACCGCGGCCAAGCCGGTGACCCTTACCTTCTGGGGGACCTACGGTAACGGGGGGAACAAGACCCAGACCGATGCGTTGAGCCAGAGCATCATCCCGGCCTTCGAAAAGGCCAATCCCAACATCAAGATCAACTACGTCGACATCCCGTACGACAGCATGCTGCAGAAGCTGACCACGAGCGCGGCCGGCGGCGAGCTGCCGGACCTGGTCCGCTCGGACATCGGGTGGGTGCCGAAGCTGGCCGCACTGCACGTGTTCGCCCAGCTCGACGGCAAGATGGCCGGTTTCGACAAGCTGTCGGCCGACAACTACCCGGGCAGCCTGGCCACCAACAAGTACAAGGGCCACTACTACGGGCTGCCACTGGACACCAACACCCGGGTGCTGATCAGCAACCCGGCCGCGCTCCAATCGGCCGGCATCAGCTCACCACCGGCCACCTTCGACGACCTCAAGGCCGATGCCCCGAAGCTGGCGGCCAAGAAGATCTCGGTGTTTGCCGATTCCGGCCTGCAGGGCTGGAACGTCTACCCGTGGATCTGGTCGGCCGGCGGCGAGGTGACCAACTCCGACCTCACCAAGGCCAGCGGCTACCTGAACTCGCCGCAGAGCGTGGCCGGCGTGCAAATGCTCGTCGACCTGTACAAGCAGAAGGCCATCCCGAACCTGATCATCGGCAACAAGGGCGCGGTCCAGACGTCCGACGGCCTGCCCAAGGCCAACTACGCCAACATCCTGGACGGGCCCTGGATGACCGGCATCTGGGCCGGCCAGTACCCGAACTTCAAGCCGACCTACTCACCGGTCCCGGCCGGTCCGGGCGGCTCGATCTCGGTCGTCGGGGGCGAAGACATCAACGTCACCACCTCCTCCAAGCACCAGGATGCGGCGATGAAGTTCCTGGCCTTCACCCAGACGGCGGACTACCAGCTGGCGATGGCCAAGACCGGTCAGATGTCGGTGGTCAAGTCGCTGGACAGCCAGGAGGCGTCCACGGTCCCGGACTTCGCACCGTTCATCAAGCAGTTGCAGACGGCTCGGCCGCGCCCGTCCGTCCCGCAGGCCCCGGCCATCGACAGCGCGCTGCAGAACGAGTTGACCAAGGCATTCCAGGGCAGCGAGAGCGTCCAGCAGGCTTTGGACAATGCGGCCAAGGCGATCGACCCGCTGCTGACCCAGACCAGCTGATCCGGGCAACCCGCGAGCCAGCTGATCGATCAGATCATCGAAGGAAGTCATGACAGCCGTGGTGCAGTCCACCGCCGAGCCGCAGGCCCCGCCTGCGGCCGGCGGTGCCCGGTCCGGCCGGCGGAAGCTCAGCCGGCGTACCCGGTCCAGCCTGACCGCGTACGCGTTCCTGGCCCCAGGTTTTGCGCTGTTCCTGCTACTGATCATCTACCCGATGATCAAGGCGTTCCAGATGAGCTTCTACGACTGGAACGTCATTGCCGGGGCGGCCAGCGAGTTCACCGGCTGGAAGAACTACCAGGCCGCCTACCACGATCCGGTCTTCTGGCGCGGCCTGCAGAACTCCGCGTTCTACATGGCCCTGACCGTGCCGCCGCAGATCGTGCTCGGGTTGTTCGTCGCCACCCTGCTCAACAACCGGGCCCCGGCCCGCGCGCTGTTCCGGGTGCTGTTCTATCTGCCGGTCGTGACCAGTTGGGTGGTCGTGTCACTGCTGTTCCAGTACCTGTTCGCCGATTCGGGCCTGGTCAACTGGATGCTGCACGACGTCAGCCACGTCACCAGCCACAACATCTCGTGGCTGTCCGGTCGCTGGACCGGGATGATCGCGGTGTCCGCCCTCGGCGTGTGGAAGGGCATCGGCTGGTCGATGATGATCTTCCTGGCCGCGCTGCAGGGTGTGCCCAAGGAGTTGCTGGAATCAGCCGAGGTCGACGGTGCCGGCCGGTGGGCGCGATTCCGGGCGGTGACGTTGCCGGCCATCTGGCCCGCCGCCGCCTTCGTCACGGTGATGCTGGTGATCGGAGGGCTCAACGTCTACATCTCGGTCGCGCTGATGACCAACGGTGGGCCGGCCGATTCGACCCAGGTCCTGCTGACCTACATGTACCAACAAGCTTTCACCAACCTGAACTTCGGCTACGGGGCGGCGATCGCAGCGCTGCTGACTATCGGCGTGTTCATCCTGTCGGCGATCCAGTTGCGGGCGTTCAAGGTGGATCAGGAGGACCTGGCATGACCGCGTCCAGCCCGGACCTGCTCGCCCGGCAACCGGCGCCCCGGCCCGCCTACCGCCGGCGCCGGGGCGGAGTGACCGCCCCGGCGCTGCGCTACGCGGTGCTGATCGTGGGCGCCGCCATAATGGTCCTGCCCTTCCTGTACATGGTCTCGACCTCGTTCAAGAGCCAGACCTACGTGCTCACCCTGCCGCCGCAGTTCATCCCGCACCCGGCCACGACGGCGAACTACAGCCAGGCCTGGACCGACAACGATCTCGGCCGGTACCTGTTCAACTCGATCATCGTCGCGGTGATCAGTACCGGGCTGTCGCTGCTGCTGAGCTCGATGATGGCCTACGCCTTCGCCCGATTTGCCTTTCCGCTGCGGGAGGTGCTGTTCAAGGTACTGTTGCTGGGCCTGATGATCCCGGCGATGATGCTGATCATCCCGCAGTTCGTGCTGGTCAAGGATCTGGGCCTGTTCGATTCCCTCGGCGGCCTCGTGCTGTTCTACGTCGGCTCGTCGCTGTCACTGAACACCTTCCTGCTCCGTGGCTTCTTCCAGGCCATTCCCGGCGAGCTCGAGCAGGCGATGCAGGTTGACGGGGCCGGGGCGTTCGTCCGGTACTGGCGGCTGATCCTGCCGCTGGCCAAGCCGGCGCTGGCCACCGCGACCATCTTCACCTTCCTCGGCAGCTGGGACGAGTACGTGTGGGCGGTGACGATCATCAACACCCCCACCAAGCGCACGCTGCCGGTGGCCATCGCGCTGTTCCACGGCCAGAACTCCACGCTGTGGGGGCTGGTGTTCGCCGCCTCGATCATCGCGATCGTGCCGGTCGTCGTGGTTTTCCTGCTGTTCCAGCGCTATTTCGTGCAGGGCCTGACCGCCGGCGCGGTGAAGGGATGAGTCAGTTGGGTTGCGAGTTACTGCCGAGCAAGGCGATCTTCGCGCCCGAGGAACCGGTGCTGGTCGAAGTACGCCGGCTTGCGGCGCCCGGCCGGCTCGCGATCTTCCACCTCGGCGACGAGCTGCGGTCGGCGCCGGTGACCGGGGACGGCTTCGTCGACCTCGGCCCGCTGCCGGCCGGCGGCTACAGTGTCGAGCTGGGACCGGCTCGCACCGCGGTCGAGGTAGCGGCCGACCCGCGCCGGACGCTGCGCTACGGCTTCGTGGTCGACTACCGCCCGGACCGCGATGTTGCGGCGGTGCAGGACAACCTGCGGCGGTTGCACCTGACGGCGGTGCAGTTCTATGACTGGGCCTACCGGCACGCCGAGCTGCTCGGCGGCGGCGAACAGTACGCCGATGCGCTCGGCCAGCCGGTTGCGCTGAGCACGGTTCGAGCGCTTATCGAGGCCTGCCATGCGGTCGGAGCCGACGCCCTGGGTTACGCCGCGGTCTATGCCGTCGGGCCCCAGGAGTGGCCCAAGTGGGACCACGATGCGCTGCTGACCGCGACCGGTTCGCCCTACGCCCTGGGTGATTTCCTGTACGTACTCGACCCTGCCGCACCGGACTGGTTGGACCACTTCCGCGGCGAGTTGGCGGCAGCGACCGAACAGGTCGGCTTCGACGGCTTCCACCTCGATCAGTACGGCTACCCCAAGCAGGCGCATCGCCCGGACGGAACTCGGGTCGATGTCGCCCGCAGCTTCAGCACCATGATCGACGGAGTGCGGGGCGAGTTGCCCGCGGCCCGGCTGGTGTTCAACAACGTCAACGACTTTCCGACCTGGGTTACCGGCCGCTGCAACCAGGATGCGGTCTACATCGAGGTGTGGCAGCCCCACCTCGGACTGGGACACCTGGCGCAGACGGTCAGCCGGGCCCGGGCCGTTGCCGGGGGCAAGCCAGTGGTGATCGCGGCCTACCAGCACGTCTACGACAGCGCTCCAGCGGCGGCGGCCGACCTGGCCACCAGCTTCACCATGGCCACGCTCTTCTCGCACGGTGCGACCCAGCTGCTGGCCGGCGAAGCCGACCGGATCCTGGTCGACCCCTACTACGTCCGCAACCACAAGACCGAAGCCAGCACGGCTGAGCTGTTGCGCCGGTGGTACGACTTCTCAGTGGCTCACTCAGAATTGCTGTTCGATCCGGCCATTGCCGAGGTCACGTCGAGTTTTGCCGCCGAGTACAACGATGACCTCGAGGTCGGCTTCGCCGAGTTCGAGGTCGAGCAGCTGGCCACGGCCGGTACGGTGTGGCGCCGGATCACGGCGCTGCCCGATGGCCGGTACGTCCTGCACCTGATCAACCTGACCGACCAGGACGATCTGGCCTGGGACGCGCCGCGCCGGCACCCGCGAGCCACCGGGCCGGGCCGGCTCCGGATCCGCCGAATGGGTCCGGAGCTACCGCGGGTCCGTTACGCCAGCCCGGACGGCCCGAACCGGCTCACCGAAATCCCCCTCTCGGCCGACGGCGACTGGGCCGTCGGTGAAGTTCCCGCAGTAACCGTGTGGCAATTGCTGTTGATCGAGCCCTTCCCCCCGCCCCGCTGAGTCGATCAGGAGTCCACCCCGTGAGAACAAGCAGGTCACGTCTGTCTCGCCGAATGTCCGGAAAGAGCCGTTCCCGCTGGTTGTTCCGGGCTGGCCCGCTCGTGCTGGCCTCGATGCTGACCCTGGCCGCGGCGCTGGTGCAGGCCGCGCCGGACGCACTGGCCGCCGGCACCCCCCAGCTGACCGATGCCTACACCAACGATGCCCGGTACAACCCCGGCACCGCGGTCACCGTGTCGGCAGTGGTGCACGAGTCGACCGGATCGGGCTCGTGGTCAGGCAACGTCGGATTCACCCTGTCCCACGACGGCGCCACCGTGAGCACCGGGAACGTGCCGGCCACCGTTGCCGCCGGCGGCGACACCACCGTGAATTGGACGGTCACCCCACCCACGACCGACTTCACCGGATACCTGGTGCAGATCACGGCCGGCTCTTCGGGCACCACCACCGCGATCGACGTCTCCAGCGACTGGACCCACTTTCCCCGGATCGGCGCGCTGACCAGCTATCCGGCCGGCACGTCCCAGGCCACCGCCGATGCCGACGTGGCCACCCTGGTCAGGGAGTATCACCTGAACTCGCTGCAGTTCTACGACTGGATGTGGCGGCACGAGAACCCGGTGCAGAAGAACGCCGACGGTTCGCTGCCGGCGACCTGGACCGCCTGGAACGGCGACGTGATCTCTCCGGCCACGGTCAAGACCTACATCAGTGCCGCGCACGACCACAGCGTGGCCGCCATGCCCTACACCATGTCCTACGCCGCATTGCAGAACTACCAGTCCGTCTCCGGGGTCGACCCGTCGTGGGCGCTGGACTACCAGTCCACCGGCCAGCCGTGGGCGTTCGAGATGAAGCCCAACCAGCCCAACACCAACCTCTACATCTTCAACCCGGCCAACCCGAACTGGCAGAGCTACATCACCGCCAAGTACGTCGACGAGGTCAACACGATGGGCTTCGACGGGGTGCATCTTGACCAGCTGGGCAACTGGGGCGCGATGACCGACACCTCGGGCAACCCGGTCGACGTGCCGGCCGGACTGGCCTCCCTGGTGGCCGCAACCCGCACGGCCTTGAACAGTTCGGCCAGTGGCAAGGTTCTGGGCATCAATGCCGTCGACGGCTACGGCGGCGACAACGTGGCCAGCGGGCAGCACACCAACTACCTCTACAGCGAGCTGTGGGACAACCACGAGCAGTACGGCCAGATCAAGACCTACCTGGATACCCAGAAGGCCGAGTCGAACTCGATCCCCTCGGTGATTGCTGCCTATCCCAACACCAAGGACGATGCCGGACCGACCTATGAAGCCGAATCGGCGGGCAGGAGCGCCGGGTTGACCGTGAACAGCGACCACGCCGGCTACACCGGTACCGGCTTCGTGGCCAACTACGGCAACCCGGGCGACACGGTGACCTTCACCATCAACGTGCCCGAGTCCCGGCGGTACAGCCTGGTCTGGCGTTATGCCAACGGTGCGGCCGGGGATGCGACCCGCACCGTCGCGGTGGACGGGACCACGATCGGCCGGGTGACCATGCCGACCGACGGCAACTGGAACAGCTGGCACTTCGACTCCGACATCGTCACCCCGAGCCTGAGCCCGGGCAACCACACGGTGACGATCTCGGTCGGCAGCGGCGACAGCGGCTTCATCAACCTCGACAACCTGGTGCTGGGCACGCTCGACAACACCTCGGTCGAGCTGGAGGACGCCACCATCGCCGCCTCCGGGGCCAGCCACATCGAGCTGGCCCAGGGCGATTCCATGCTCTCGGCCCCGTACTTCCCCGACCACGACAAGCAGATGAGCAACGCACTGCGGGCCTGGATGAAGGATTACTACAACTTCATCACCGGGTACGAGAACCTGCTCTACGGTCCGGACGTGCATTCGGTGGACTCCGGCACCCAGTTCGTTTCGATCAACGGCCAGGCCACGTCGGGCGACGGGTCCGGCAACACCGTCTGGACCGACATCAAGAAGACCAGCAGCGATGACGTGATTCACCTGATCAACCTGCTGGGCAACGACAACCAGTGGCGGCACGCCGGCAAGGCCACGCCGCCGGCCCAGACCAACCTGGCGGTCAAGTACTACCTGGGACCGGACGAGAACCCGACCGCGGTCCGGGTCGCCTCGCCGGACAGCGCGCACGGGGTGAGCAGCTCGCTGTCCTACACCACCGGTACCGACGCCAGCGGTCGCTACATCTCCTTCACCGTGCCGTCCCTGGTGAACTGGGACATGATCTACATCGACCGCAGCTTCAACAGCCCGGCCGGCAACCAGTACGAGGCCGAACTAGCGGTCAGGACCGGCGTCACCACGAACACCAACCACGCCGGCTACACCGGCACCGGCTTCGTGGACAATTTCGCCACCACCAACTCCGGTGTCTCCTTCACGGTGAACGCGGCCACGGCCGGCAACTACCACCTCACCCTGCGCTGGGGCAACGGTGGCTCGGATGCGACCCGGATCGTGGCCGTGGACGGGGTGCAGGTGGCGACACCGACCTTCCCGGCCCAGGGCACCTGGGACAGTTGGGTCACCACCAGCATCCCGGTCAGCCTGACCGCCGGACTGCACTCGGTGGTCGTGTGGCGGGGTAGCAGCCAGACCGGCGCGATCAACCTGGACAACATAACGCTCGGCGCGTAGGGCGGAGCAGCGCCTGAACAGCCCTGAATAGCAAGGAATGCAATGACGAAACCAGCTCCAGCCCGTACCGCCCCGGCCACCGAATGGTGGCGGTCCTCGGTGATCTACCAGCTCTACCTCAAGTCCTTCGCCGACAGCGATGGCGATGGCGTAGGCGATCTGGACGGCATCACCGCGCACCTGGACCACATCGCCTCGCTCGGGGTGGACGGGCTGTGGCTGAACCCGTGTTACCCCTCGCCCAACCGCGACGGCGGCTACGACGTGTCCGACTACCGGACCATCGATGAACGCTACGGTGGCCTGCCCGCCTTCGAGCGGCTGCTCGAGGCCGCGCACGGGCGAGGGTTGAAGTTGCTGATGGATCTGGTGCCCAACCATTGCTCCGACGAGCACGAGTGGTTCGTGCTGGCCCGGCAGGCCGAGCCCGGCTCGCCCGAGCGCAGCCGGTTCATCTTCGCCGACGGGCGCGGGCCGGACGGGGCCGAGCCGCCGAACAACTGGCGCTCGACCTTCGGCGGCCCGGCCTGGACCCGGGTCACCGAGCCCGGCGGCGGGCCGGGCCAGTGGTACCTGCACAGTTTCGATTCCTCCCAGCCCGACTTCAACTGGGCCAACCCCGAAGTCGTCGACATGTTCGACGGCGTGCTCCGGACCTGGTTCGACCGCGGCATCGACGGTTTCCGGATCGATGTCGCCTACGCAATGGTCAAGGCCGCCGGCCTGCCCGACCTGGCCGATCCGGAGGGCGACAACCCCTACCTGTGGAACCAGCCCGGAGTGCACGACATCTTCAAGCGTTGGCGGGCGATTGCCGACTCCTACCAGCGGGAGCTGACCTTGCTCGGCGAGGTCTGGTTGTCGCCCACCGATGCCGCCGACTACATCCGCCCGGGTGAGCTCAAGCAGGTCTTCTACTTCGACCTGCTCCAGCAGCCGTTCGAAGCCGGGGCCTTCCAGCTGTCGATCGATGAGACGCTGGCCGGCCTGAAGCGCGCCGAGGCCGAGGGCGTGCCGACCTGGACCCTGAACAGCCACGACGTGCACCGGGCGGTGACCAGATACGGGCTGATCGAACCGGAGCCGATGTCGAGCGCGGATGCCAACGCGCTGCGGACCCGGGCCCGGGGCCAGGTCGACGTCGCGCTCGGGCAGGCCCGGGCCAACGCCGCGATGATGCTGATGCTGGCGCTGCCCGGTTCGGTGTATCTGTACCAGGGCGAGGAACTGGGCCTGCCGGAGGTACAGGAGCTGCCTGACGACGCGAGGCAGGACCCGATCTGGGAACGCTCGCAGCACACCGAATACGGCCGGGACGGCAGCCGGGTGCCGTTGCCGTGGTCGGCGGACGGGCCCGGCTTCGGCTTCGGCGTCGGCGGCGCCTGGCTACCCCAGCCCAGCTGGTTCGCCGGATTTGCCGTGGCCGCTCAGGACGGCACGCCGGACTCGGTGCTGTCGCTGTACCGCCGAGCCATCCGGGCTCGGCACACCATCGATCAAGGCGCGGCGCTGGCTTGGCTGCCGACCGGTCGCGACGATGTCCTGGCGCTTCGGCGGGGCAATTTCGTCAGCGTGAGCGTGTTCGACGGTCCGCCGTTCCCGGTGCCGGCCGGCTTCGGCAGGCCGGTCCTGCTGAGCCAGCCCGGCGACGGCAGCACGCTGCCCAGCGCGAGCACCGGGTGGTACCGGAGCTGAGTGGGGCCGAGCTCACGGCCGGTCGTGGGTGGCCAGCACCGCTTCGAGCCGGTTCAGTTCGGCCCGCAGCTCCTCGGCCCGGGCCCGGGCTTCGGTCAGCGCGACATCGTTGATGTCACTCACCGCGCTGGACAGGCCCGGCTGGTCGATCAGCTCGGCCAGCGCCGAGACCACGCCGGGAGCCAGCGGCGCCTGTTTGATGAGACTCCTGCTGCCGCGGGTGGCCGACAGCGACCAGTTCGCGCCGGCCGAGCTCACGGTGAAAGTCACGCGTTGGACCGATGCCGGCTTGCGCCGCCGGCCGGACGGGGCCGCAGCGCCCGCGGGCTTGCGGGCCGGGCTGGCCGCGGCCGGCGCAGTGTGGACCGGCGCAGCCGCTTTGGCCACCGGCGCAGCCGCTTTGGCGACCGGTGCGGCTGGCTTGGCCGGGCTCTTGGCCGCCGAACGCCGGGCCGGCCGGCCTCGCCCGGGCAGCTTGAGCTCGCCCGGGTTGAAGGCCAGCTCGTCGGTCAGGTTGTCGACCTTGACCCGGACCCGCAGGTAATCCGGGCCATCGGACTCCGGTTCACCTACCCGGACCACGGTGCCGGTGGCGCCGGGCGGGAAGTGCGGGCCGGACAGCTGAACCCGCGGCCGCCTGCCCGCGGCCAGCTGTTCGGCCAAGCCGGCCACGTCCTCCGCACTCAGCCCGCGCGCCATCGAATCACCCTTTCGGTCACGCCAGAATGGCCACAACTCTAGTGCGGCGGCCCGGTCGGTCCGGGCAGGCTGTACAGGTCGAGGCGGCGCACCAGGTCATCGACCAGGTCCGGCTCGACGCCGCGCTCGGATCGGGCGGCCAGCAGCTCGGCCCGGGCCGCGAGCAGCATCCGCTGCAGGCCGGCCCGGAACTGCTCCCGGTTCTCGTCCCGCCGGGGTGCCACCGCGTGCTGGTTGGCCTCGCCGAGCTGAGCGCTGAGCCGGGCCAGCAGGTCGGTGGGGAAGGCGTTGAGCCGATCCCAAACCTCTACGTTGAATTTCTCCTGCTGTTGCAACCGGTTCAGCGCCTCGGCGGCGGCGTCGGCCGCCCGTTCGATCAACGCGCCTTCGGCCGCGTCCTCGTCACCTGGGCCGGCTTGGACGCCGAGCATCCGCACCAGCGAGGGCAGGGTCATGCCCTGCAGCACCAGGGTTACCAGAACCACGGCGAAGGCGATGAACAGGATGCGGTCCCGGGCCGGGAAGGGTCCACCGCCGTCGACGGTCAGCGGGATGGCCAGAGCCAGCGCGACCGTGGCCACGCCCCGCATGCCGGCCCACCACACGACCACGGTTTCCCGCCAGCCGATCGGGACATCCGCGCCGCGGAACAGCAGCACCGACGGCAGCAGGTAGGCCAGCCGGATCCCGACGACCACGCCGACCACGGCCGCGGTCTCGCCGACCAGCTGGGTCCAGCGCTGCCCGATCGCCTCGAACGCGGTCTGGAACTCCAGGCCGACCAGGCCGAAGGCCACGCCGGTGACCAGGGTCTCGGTCATCGACCAGAACACGTCCGTGGTCAACCGGCCTTGGGCGTCGCCGGCGTCAACCGGGCGCGACACCGAGTACAGCGTGTAGACCAGCACCGCGAGCACGCCCGAGCCATGCACCTCCTCGGCCGCGACGTAGACCGCGGTCGGGGCCAGCACGCTGATCAGTACCGCCGGCCGCGGATCGCTGGTGCTCAACCACGCCGCCAGCCGGCTGATCGTCCATCCGAAGCAGAAGCCCACGACCAGGGCCAGCACCGCGGCCAGCAGCAGCTTCAGCGCGGCACCGCCGGCGGAGAAGGAGCCACCGACCACGGCGCCGATCGCAACCTGATACAGCACCAGGGCCGCCACGTCGTTGAACAGGCCCTCACCTTCCAGCGTCGAGACGAGCCGCCGGGGCAGCGACAGCTTGCTCGCGATGGCGGTCGCTGCCACCGGGTCCGGCGGCGAGACCAGGGCGCCGAGGGCGACCGCACCGGCCACCGTGATACCGGGCACCGCGTGCGCGGCCACGAACGCGACCAGGGCCGAGGTCAGCAGTACCAGGGCTACCGCCAGTAGCAGGATGGGCCGGGCGTGCGACGCCCACAGCCGCCACGAGGTCTTGCGGGCGGTGGCATAGAGCAACGGGGGCAGGACCAGCGGCAGGATCAGGTCCGGTTCGACGTGAATCTGGGGGACCTGGGGGATCGCGGCCAGCACGATGCCGAACATGGTGACCAGGACCGGCCAGGGCAGGTTCACCCGCGACGCCAGCGGAATGAGCACCGCGGTGGCGAAGATGACGGCCGCGATCAGGCCGAGCTGGGTCATCGCGGGTACCTCCCGGGCCGGGTTCTACAAACTACCCGTTGGCCGGCGGCGGAGGCGAAACCGGTGAGCTCAGAGGACGGCCCGAAGGTTGTCCAGGACCCCGGCGTCCTCGATGGTCGAGGGCACCGGTGCTTCCTCCCCGTCGGCCAGCTGCCGCATGGTCTTGCGCAGGATCTTGCCGGAGCGGGTCTTGGGCAACGCGGAGACCACGTCGACCCGGGACAGGCTGGCGATGGCGCCGACCTCGGCCCGGACTGCAGCCTTCAGCTCGGCGGCCAGTTCGTCGGGGTCGCCGGTGAACGACGCCTTGGTCACCACCAAAGCGCGGGGCACCTGGCCCTTGAGCTCGTCGTGCACCCCGATCACCGCGCACTCGGCCACCGCCGGGTGCGCGGCCAGCGCCGCCTCGATCTGACCGGAGGACAACCGGTGTCCGGCCACATTCATCACGTCGTCGGTGCGGCCGAGCACGTAGAGGTAGCCGTCGGCGTCGAAGTAACCGCCGTCGCCGGTGAGGTAGTAGCCGTCGTAGGCCGAAAGGTAGGACTCGATGAAGCGCTGGTCCGAGCCCCACACGGTCGGCAGGGTCCCCGGCGGCAGCGGCAACTTGATGCAGATCGCACCCTCCTCGCCGACTGGTGACTGCTCGCCGGACGGGCTCAGGGCCTGCACGTCGAAGCCCGGCACCGCAACGGTGGGCGAGCCGGGCTTGATCGGCATCGGCTCGAGTCCGCGCAGGTTGGCCGCGATCGGCCAGCCGGTCTCGGTCTGCCACCAGTTGTCGACCACTGGGACGCCGAGCATGTCGCTGGCCCACTCCTGGGTCGCCGGGTCGAGCCGCTCACCGGCCAGGAACAGCGTGCGCAGGCTGGACCGGTCGTAACCGGTGAGCAGCTGCCCGTCGGGGTCGTCGCGCTTGATAGCACGGATCGCGGTCGGCGAGGTGAAGATGGTGCACACTCGGTAGTCCTCGACCAGTCGCCAGAACGTTCCCGCGTCCGGGGTGCCGACCGGTTTGCCCTCGAACAGCACCGTGGTGGCGCCGGTGAGCAGCGGGCCGTACACGATGTAGGAGTGCCCGACCACCCAGCCGACATCGCTGGCGGTGAACATGACCTCGCCGGGGTTGACGTCGAAGACGTGGGCCATCGACCAACGCAGCGCCACCGCGTGACCGCCGTTGTCGCGCACGATCCCCTTGGGCTTTCCGGTGGTGCCTGAGGTGTAGAGGATGTAGAGCGGGTCGGTCGCCTCGACTTCGACGCATTCGGCCGGTGCGATGACCCCGGACCTCATCACCTCGGCCCAGCTCACGTCGTGTTCGCGGAGCTCGGCTTCGGCCTGCGGCCGCTGCAGGATGACGCAGCGGTCGGGCTTGTGGGACGACAGCTCGATCGCCCGGTCCAGCAGCGGCTTGTACTCGATTACCCGGGTCGGCTCGATGCCGCAGGACGCCGACACGATCACCCTGGGCTGGGCGTCCTCGATCCGGGCGGCCAGCTCGGCCGAGGCGAACCCGCCGAAGACGACGGAATGAACGGCACCGATCCGGGCACAGGCCAGCATGGCGATGGCGGCCTCGGGGATCATCGGCAGGTAGATCAGCACCCGGTCGCCCTTGGCGACGCCGAGGGCGCGCAGCACGCCGGCGAACTTGGCCGTGAGCTCGGTCAGCTCGGCGTAGCTGTAGCTGGCCCGGCTGCCGGTCACCGGCGAGTCGTAGATCAGTGCGGTCCGATCGCCGTTGCCCTGGGCGACGTGACGATCAAGGGCGTTGAAGCAGGTGTTGAGGGTGGCGCCGGAGAACCATCGGTAGAACGGCGGACGAGAATCGTCCAGGATCGTCTGCGGTTTCCGGATCCAGTGGATTGCCTCGGCCGCGCGCGCCCAGAACGAGTCGGGGTCGGCCAGGCTGTGCTGGTATTGCTCGCGGTAGCTGCCGGCTGTGGTATCCATGGCCAGATACTGCCCCCTGGATCACCGTACGGCTAGCGTGAGAAGGGCCGCACCGAGATTGCTCAGGGCGTGAGCGGTGATGGAGGTGGCCAACCGACCGGTCCAGCGAACCAGCAGGCACTGCCCGAGGCCGAAGACGAAGATGCTGGTGAACAGCAGCACCATGGCGGCCCAGCCGTGCACCTCGTACAGGTGCAGCAGGCCGAAGATGGCCGAGGAGACCAACGCGGCCGGCCAGAACCGGCCCATCCGCCCCACCGCCGGAAGGCGCTTCATCAACGCTCGCAACAGCACGCCGCGGAACATCAGCTCCTCGACCGGGGGTGCGACCACCACGGCCAGGAAGAGCATCACCGCGATGTAGGCAACCGATTTGTCATGCAGGTCGACGTTGGACTGCGCCTTGTTGCGCAGGGCCGGGATCAGGATGACCAGGATCAGGCCGGCGGCGGCTCGGGCGACGAACTCGGCGATGGCGCCGCTGAAGCCGATGGGCAGGTCAGGCCACCTCGGCCGGCGCCAACCGAAAGCCGGTCCCCACCCACCGGATCGCTGCACGACGGCGTGGCCCAGCACGATGATGACCGCGATCGCGGCGACGTAGTGAGCGACCGTCAGCGGCAGCAACAGCCAAGCCACCAGGGTGCTGACGTGGAAATGGGCGAAGGACCCGATGACGGCCTCGGCGACCAAGACGCCGATCAGCGCGAGCACGGGCAGGATGCCGAGCCAGATCGACCAGCCCTGATCGGGTGATTCGGCTACGGCCCGGTCCAGCGCCCAGGCCCGTCCTCGCGCCGGCCAGAAATTCCAGCCCGGCGGTGCCGGCGGCCACGACGGGTCCGGCTGCCAGCCCGGTGGTGGGGCCCAACCCGGGGGCGGTTGCGGCCAGTTGGGCGGGGGAGTGAAGGTGGTCATGGTCGGTTCAGCATAGG
>Ga0187809_10000199_pt1 | contig 38611 bp, 35 predicted proteins | sample NC_wetland_sal_i_8_FD_132415 | JGI IMG/M metagenome (GOLD analysis project Ga0187809, IMG submission 132415) | Wetland sediment microbial communities from Neuse River Estuary, North Carolina, USA - ASW_4 | ecosystem: Environmental > Aquatic > Freshwater > Wetlands > Sediment | place: USA: North... | reverse complement strand
GCCAACCGCGACATCATCTACACCGCCGACATCACCATCCGGGCGGAGAACATCGACGACGCCGTGCAGCAGGTCGAAACGCGCGCGACCGACAACGGCGGTGTCGTTTACGCCGAGCAAGTCGACCTGACGTCGAAAGATCCCAACAACCCTGGCAACGCCAGTGCGACCATCACCCTCAAGGTGCCGCCGGCGAACCTGCAGCAAACCCTTGACGCCATTGGAAAAGTCGGCACCGAAGTGAGCCGCACCGAAGGCTCGAATGACGTGACCGAGCAGGTGGTCGACGTCAACGCGCGCATCAACGCGGCGAACGCGAGCATCGCCAGGCTCACCGAGCTACTCAACCATCAGGGCACGGTCGCTGATTTGCTCAACGTCGAAAGCCAACTGTCGCAGCGCGACTCCGACCTCGAATCACTGGAGCAGCAACAGAAATCCCTTGCCGCGCAGACGAAATCAGCGACCATCACCGTTCATCTTGAAGCCGCTCCCCCGGTCGCCAAGGCGACGGCGGTGAAAAAGACTCACACCTTCGGCTTCTTGCGCGGCCTGCGCGGCGGCTGGCACGCGTTCACCAAGACGGTGTCGGCGATTGCCACTGCATTAGGCGCGCTATTGCCGTTCCTGATCGTGCTCGTCGTTCTCGCGGTCGCCGCGCTGGTCGGACGTCGCAGGCTGCTGCGGCGGCGTGCTCAAGAGTCGTGAACCAACTCGACCAACCGGCTCAGCACGCCCGGATCGGTCGAGGGCAGCACGCCATGGCCGAGGTTGAAGACATGCCCGGGGGCGCGGCGGCCGCGCGCGATGACTTCGCGCGCGGCCGCCGCGAGCACGTCCCAAGGCGCGAAAACCATTGCGGGATCTAGATTTCCTTGCACCGCCCGACCGCCAACCCGCGAAGCCGCGACGTCGAGCGGCACCCGCCAGTCGACGCCGACCACGTCGGCGCCTGCCTCGCCCATCGACGTGAGCAACTCGCCGGTGCCGACCCCAAAGTGGATCCGCGGCACGTTCAAATCGCCGACCGTCCCAAGCGCTTTCGCGCTGTGCGGCAGCACGAATTGACGGTAGTCGTCGACCGACAACGCGCCCGCCCACGAGTCGAACAGCTGCACCGCACTTGCGCCGGCCAGCACCTGCGCGCGCAAGAAGGCGCCCGCGATCTCGGCCAGCCGGTCAAGCAAGGCGTGCCAGACGTCGGGCCGGGCGTACATCAACGTCTTGGTTTTCAGGTGGTCGCGCGACGGTCCGCCCTCGATGAGGTAACTGGCGAGGGTGAACGGGGCGCCGGCGAAGCCGATCAACGGAGTGGCGCCCAACTCGGCCACCAACAACCGCACCGCGTCGGTCACGAACGTCACGTCATCCGGCGAAAGGGCGCGCAGCGCCTCGACGTCCGACATCGACGCGATCGGCGCGGCGACGACCGGGCCGACGCCAGCGACGATGTCGAGGTCGACCCCGATCGCCTTCAACGGCACGACGATGTCGCTGAACAAGATGGCCGCGTCGACGCCGTAACGGCGCACCGGCTGCAACGTCAGCTCGCACACCAGCTCCGGCGTGGCGCACGCCTGCAGCATCGGGATTCCGTCGCGCGCGGCGCGGTATTCGGGCAGCGCCCGACCGGCCTGCCGCATGAACCACACCGGCGGACGCGGAACCGCCGCACCGCGGCAGGCCCGGACGAACAGGCTCTCGGACGGTGTGCGGGCAGGGTCGACGGTCACGCCGTCATGCTTTCATGGCGCCGGTGTGCCGGCCCCGACGCCTCAGACGCCCGCGACGCCTGCGACGCCTGCGACGACGATCGCGATGTCGTCACGGGCGTGGCCGCCCTGAAAGGCGAGCACGTCGGCCAAAATGCCGTCGACGATCGACTGGGCAGATCCGCAGTTCGCGGCGACGGCGGCCGCGAGTCGCGACTCTCCGAAGAACTCGCGACCGCGGCGACCTTCGGTCACGCCGTCCGTCGTCAGCACCAGACTCTCGCCCGCCTTGAGCGTCACGCCGGTGTCGACAAGCTCTGGCTCGTCAAAGACGCCAATCAGCGTGCCCGGCTCTCCGAAGGCGGACAACTCGCGCCCGCTTCGCACAAGCAACGGCGGCGCGTGCCCACCACAACTGACGATCGCCTCCCACACGTTGTCGACTCGGCGCAGGAACAGCACGACGACCGTGCAGTATCGATCGACGTCATCGCGCAACAACACGGTGTTCAAGACTCGCAACACCTCTGACGGCTGGCGCGCCCGCACCGCGGCGGCCCGGATCGTGTGCCGCGCAAGTGCCGCGACGACGGCCGCCTGAACGCCTTTGCCGCGGACGTCGCCAAGCCCGACCACCCAACTGCCGTCGGAAAGCTCGAAGATGTCGTAGAAATCGCCGCCGACCTCGTCACCAGCCCCAGCCGGGCGGTACGCCGCGGCGATGTCGAGACCTGGGATCTCCGGCGGCGCGGGCGGGATCAACGTCTGCTGCAAGGTGCGTGCCAAGTCCGTGGCGTGCGCCTCCGACTCCTCCGCCCGACGCTTGGCCTGCAAGAGCTCGCGTTCGTACGCGCGCCGCTCGGTGGCGTCGAAGACGGCGGTGCGCACGACCGCCGGGGCGCCGTCGTCCAGGCGCTCCAGCACCGAGTTGACCAGCACGGGGAGTTTGCTGCCGTCGGCCCGCACCAGGTCGAGGGCGATCTCTCGCGCCTTGCCCTGCAACCGCAGCATCGGCGCGTAATGCGTCTCGTGATAGATGCGGCCGCCGGCGGTCAACAGATCCGCGAAAGCGCGTCGTCCGACGAGGTCGTCTCGCCGGTAACCGGTCAAGGTGAGAAACGTCTGATTGACCTTGATGATCAAGCCGTCCGGCGTCGTCGAGAGGTAGCCGCACGGCGCCTGCTCGTACAGCTTCTCCGCGTCGTCGTCGAGTAATGCCGCGTAGAAGTCCTCGCGCGCCACATCCGCTTGAAGGTCTGTGGTCACAGGCTCACGCGGCCACAAAGGCGGCGATCGCGGCCGTGGTCTCGTCGGGAGCGCTCAGGTTCGGGCAGTGGCCAGTTGCCTGGAGCATGACCAGTGACGCGTTTGGCATCGAGTCGCGGACGTACTCGCCGACGGCGACCGGCGCGATGACGTCGTTGCTGCATTGCAGCACAAGCGTCGGCGTTGTGATGTTCGGAAGGTCGGCGCGGTTGTCAGACATGAACGTCACGCGGGCGAAGCGACGTGCGATGTCGGGATCGGTGCGGCAGAAGCTTTCGGTCAGCTCGGCGCCGAGCTGTGGCCGGTCTGGATTTCCCATGATGACCGGCGCCATCACACTAGACCAGCCAAGGTAATTGCTTTCCAACGAGTCGAGCAGCTCGCTGATGTCGTCGTCAGTGAAGCCGCCGACGTAGCCGTCGTCATCGATGTAGCGCGGCGACGGCCCGACGAACACCAACTTCGAGAAGATCTCGGGCGCGCTTAACGCGGCGAGCCCTCCGATCATCGCGGAGACCGAGTGACCGACGAAGATGACGTCGCGCAGGTCGAGTTCGCGACAGATCCGCAGGACGTCGTCAGCGTAGGCGTGCAGGGAAGTGTGCCGGTTCGTGTCGTAGGCCGATGGGTCTGCTCCGCCGGCGCCGGCGTGGTCGAACAGCACGACCTTGAATCGATCGGCGAATCGAGGCGCGACATGACGCCACATGTTTTGGTCACAGCCGAAGCCGTGCGCGAACACCATTGGCTGGCCGTCGATCGGGCCGCTGATGTTGATGTTGTGCCTCGAATAGACGTCCACCGTCGCAGGCTAATGGCGATCGAGCCGCCTCGCCATTCTCAGCGTGGCGAATCAGCTGGCGAGCAGGACGACTCCGGCCAGCGCGAGCAACACGCCAGCGCCTTGAATGCGTCGCATCCGCTCATTTTCAATCACCCGGGCCAGAACCACCGTCACAGCCGGATAAAGCGACGCCAGGACCGAGACCACACTCACCAAACCACGGCCGCTGGCCAGCCCGTACAACCCGTTGGCCGCCACGTCGGTGAAACCGACAAACACGATCATCACCAGCTCACGATCCGACGGCACGGTAGCTCGACGCGGTCGGAAACCCTTAGCCAGCAGCCAAAATCCGGCGCATACGACGAGTGCCACACTGGTCGCTCGCATGAGCAGCAACGTCATGACGACGCTGTGCTTCGACCCGCCGTTGATGAAGACGTAGACGAGTCCAAAACCCAACGCGGCGACGAGCGCCAGTAACAGCGGACGACGCCCTGCGGGATCGCCACCGCTGATTTCGGGGCCACTCGCGAGCACCACGCCGACGCAAGCCACCGCGATGCCGGCCAGTTGCAGCGCGGATGGCGAGTCGCCGGTGGCCAACCCGACCGCCACCGGCACCGCCGCGCCCGTTCCGGCGATTGGCGCGACGATGCCCATCGTGCCGGTCGACAGCGCGCGGTAGAACGCGACCAGCCCGATCAATCCCGTCGCGCCCGCCGCGATCGCCCACGGCAGGTAGCCGAGATCAGCCGAGAACTCACCGGTCGCGGCCGCCACCACGAGCAGCGCCAGCAGCGCCAGCAGGTGGGCGATCCCCACCACGACGAGCGGCCGCACCCGGCGGCTGACCAGCCCGCCGACGAAGTCGGAACACCCCCAGACCAGGCTCGCGAGAAGAGCGAGCAAGGCGGCCACGGTCGGTGAGCCTACCGACAGCCCGGCGGCGCGCCGCTCCCCACACGTCGCGGCGGCGCGCCGCTCCCCACACGTCGCGGCGGCGCGCCGCTCGTCGATCCGCCCCCCTCCGACCTACGCTTCGTCGTGTGGTAGCCAAGGACGCGCAGCAACGTGAGCTGCCGGAGGCATTCGCCCGCGCGGTCGAGAGCCTGCGGCCGGTGCGCATGCGGTCGGAGATCAGGCTGACCGAGGCGCCCGCCCCTCAGCGGCTCGCGCCCTTCGCGGTAGCCCTCACCGCCGACGTCGGCGACCCGCAGGACGAGGAGATCGCCACCGGGCGCTTCGTCGTCTTGCACGACCCGGCCGGGCAAGACTCGTGGCAAGGCTGCACCCGGATCGTCGCCTACGTGCGCGCGGAGCTGGAGCCGGAGCTCGCGGCCGACCCGTTTCTCGCCGCCGTCGCCTGGACGTGGCTCACCGAGGCGCTCGGAAAACGGCTGCCGCCACCGGGATTTCGCGCGCTTGGCGGCACCGTCACCAAGGTGAGCTCGGAAAGCTACGGGACGATGGCCACCCGTCCGCCGATCGCGCACGTCGAGCTTCGAGTCTCCTGGACGCCGGACGGCGACGACCTCGGGCCGCACCTTGAGGCGTGGGGCGACGTGCTGGCGTCGGCCGCCGGCCTCGCGCCGCTGCCGCCGGGTGTCGCGGCGTTGCCCAGCCGCCGCCGCTGAGCGGCGCTAGCCGGCGTCGGCCAGCCGGTTGATGTAAGCCGCTCCCGCGGTGGGCGCGCCGGACAGCGACGCGCGTGGCATCGACAGCGTCAGCGTCGTCCCTTGACCCGGCCACGACTCGACCGACAGCGAACCGCCGGCCAACCGCACCCGCTCCCGCAGCAGGCCGAGTCCGACGTGCCGGCCGCGCTCGGGCTTGACCTGCTCGGGGTCGAAACCCGGACCGTCGTCGTGCACGCTCGCCTGGACCGTCTGCTCGTCAACCGCGAGCGACACCGACGCGACGTCGACGTCCGCGTGCTTGACCACGTTGAGCAACGACTCCTGGAAGAACCGGTACAGCGTCACCGCGGTGACCAGCGGCAACGGGTAGGGCGAGGTCGGCCACTCGATGTCGACGTCCAGGCCGTAGCGCTGGTTGAGGTCGTCGCGCAACGCGAGCACCGCCTGCGCCAGGTCGCCGTCGCGCAGCGCGGGCGGCCGGGTGCGGGCCATCACCGCGCGCACCTGGTCTTCGGCCTCGGCCACCAGCTCCGCGGAGTTGCGGACTTCCTGCGCGTCGAGGTCCGGCGCCGACAGCCGGCTGCGGGCCAGCATCAGCGTCTGGGCGACCGTGTCGTGCAGCTCCGCCGACAGCTGGCCACGCGCGGATTCTTCCGCGGCCACCAGGCCGGACAGCAGCTCGAACATGCCCGCGCTCGCCGTCTCGGCGGTGCGGCGGTGCCGCGCCGCGACGTCGTCCGCGACTCTGACCCGCAGGTGCAAGGCGTCGAGCGTGCGGGCCAACGCGAGCAGCTCGACGCTGGCGCTGACGGCGATGCGCCCCTCGGTGGAGTCAAGGCCGGCGCCTGCGGGGTCTTGCAACCGGCGCACCGCGTCGTCGCGCAGTTGCCGGATGACCCGGGCGAACCGGGCGCCGGCGAGCGATCCGACGGCGGTGGCGGCGATCGCCGCCACGAGGGCGATGCCCAATGTGACAAACGCGGCCCGGTCGAGCCGACCAGAGGCGTGCAGACCGACCAGGACCGCGCCCATCGTCAGGACGCAGCCAAGACCGACAAGGCCGCCGGCCCAGACAGCGAGCGGCAGCCCTTCCCGAATCCGGCGGGCGCTCACCGCACCAGCTCTGACGGCGCCAGCAGGCCCGTCGTGGTCCAGTCTTCGTCGCGGCGCGCGGGAGCGGCCGCGATGTCGAACTCGTCGTCGAGGTCGCGCAGCGACGGGTCGGCCGCGAGCGCGATGGCGCCAAGGAGTGAGGCGACGGCGCGCTCGACCGAGTGCAACTCGTCGACGATGTCGGTGACCGCTTCTTGCGCGGACGACGTGGTCGCCAGCCGGGCCAGCCGGGTGGCGGACTCGCGCAGCATGCCGAGCGCGGGCGCGGTGTCGGCGCCGATGTTGCCGATGGAACGCGCCGCCTCGTCTGCCGCGTCGGCGCGGGCGACCGCCTCGTCGCGCGACGCCGCGAGCTCGGCCACCGAAAGCCATGATTTCGCTTGCCCGACAAGCACTCCCGCCAACGACGCCTCGCGTCGTCCGAACCCGCCGCTGCCTTCTGGCCGACGCGCGATCAGCACCGCCATCGGCTGGTCGTGGTCGCCGACGACGGCGGAGCAGAACGGGCGGCCGTCCTCGACTCCGGTGAGCACGCCGCGCGCTCCCAGCGCGCGCAGCACCCAGGGCAGGTCGAACGCGTTCTCGTCGCCGCGACGGTCGGTGCGGCCGGACTCGTCGCCCGAGTAGATGACCGGGCCCTCGTGCTCGACAACGATCAGCTCGACGTCCGCGCCGCCGAGCACTCGCGCCGCCGCGGTCAACACGACTCGCGCGGAGATGTCGACGGAGTGCGTGATGGCCTGCTCTTGGCCGCGGGCGAGCTCGGCGAACAGCCGCGCCTCGCCGCTCTTCGACGTCTGCTCGTCAAACGAGATCCACAGCAACACGATCGGAACCAGCAGACCGAGCAGCCCGAACGGCGCGTTGATCGACAACCACGCGGCGAGCAAGCCGATGCTCATCGTGCCGCCCGCGTGCACCGCTTGAAGCGCGGCGTCCTCGAACAACATCGCGCGGAAGCTTTCGCCGCCCATGATCGACAGTGGGATCGCGGACATGATCTGGCTGGCCACCCACCACGCGGCCATGCCGACGATCGCCGCCGGGATCGTGCTGTGCAGGGCGTGCACGACGTACGACGCGACCGAGGTGGCCACGATGTACTGCGCCACGTTGTGCTGGATCTTCAACGCCGACGATTTGTTGATCACCAGCATCGGGACCAGTCCGACCACCGCCGGCACGATGATCCACGAGCCCGGCGCCATCAAGTACGCGCCCGCGATGAGGCCTTCGGTCAAGGTGAAGCTGACCCGCTGTCGCGCGACCGTGACGTGGATCAGCGCGGTGTTCGAGAAGCCGATCGCCACCAGCAGCAGGGCGAAGCCGACCGCGTCGGGGTGACCCCACGGCGTCGAGGGCAACAGCAGTGCCGCGGCGGCGACACAGAGCAGGTCGACCGCGCGCAGCCGCCACGCTCGGCTCATAGGGTCCCGCCATCCCAAGTGGCGGCCGCCCAGTTGCGCACCGTCCAGTTGCGGGCGGTCCAGTTGCGCACTGTCCAGTTGCGGGCGAGCCAGTTGCGCGCCGTCCAGTTGCGGGCGAGCCAGTGGCGCGCGGTCCAGTTACGGACCAGCCAGTGCCGGGCCGTCCAGTTGCGCACGTTCCATGCGTCGTCCGAGCCGAGCCAGAACGGGCCCCAGATGCTCGCCGTCGAGTACCACTGGAACAGGTTCACCTGCTCACCGGTGTTGAACGGGTTGTACGCGGCGCCGGTCGGCACCGAGACGAGGCCCTGGCCGTCGGCGGAGCCGTTGCCGATGTTGGCTGCGGCGCCGCGGATCGCGGCCTTGACCTGGTACGGGCTCGCCCACTTGTGCGCCTGGAGGTAGAGCGCGGCGAGTCCGCTCACCAACGCGGTCGACTGGCTGGTGCCGGAGCCGCGGAACAGGCCGCTCGGCTGCCGGGCGCTCGGGTACTGCTGGCTGATCAACGCGTCGCTCGGCATCTCGCCGAGGATGTTGACGCCGGCCGCGACGACGTCCGGCTTGCCCATGCCGTCGACGTTCGCGTAACCGCTGAACGACGCGACGGTCGGCGACTTGGCGGTGGTGTCGGCCGCGCCGACGGTCAACGCTGCGGGGTCGAAACCCGGGTCGCCGACGACGCCGGGCGTGTTGCCCGCCGCGACGACGACGGTGACGCCGGACGCCCTGGTGAGCGTGACGGCGAAGTTCAACGGGTCGATGCCGTATTGATCGCTCGGCCGGTCGACCGCGAGCGAGAGGTTGGCGACGTCGACCGAGTCGGAGTGGGTGGCCACCCAGTTCAGGCCGGCGAGCACAGCGGCGAGCGACGTGTTGCCCTGATCGTCGGCGACCTTGACGACGTCGACCGTGGCGCCAGGCGCAACGCCGAGACCGAGGTTGCCGGTGCCGTCGACCTTGTCGCCCGCGATCAGCGAGGCCATGAAGGTGCCGTGGCCGTAGCCGTCGGTGAAGGTGCCCTGCTCGGCGATCGTGCCGTCGTCGGCGTTCAAGCCCGAGGTGTCGACCGCGTCGACCAACCGGCCGGACGCCCGATTCAGCGCGGGCGTGTCACTGACGCCGGTGTCGATGAGCGCGACCGTGACGCCGCGACCGGCGTCCGGCTTGCCGGCGTTGCCGCCAAGCGTCGACGCGACGAGAACGCCCTCACTCGGCGCGGGCGCGTCGTTGCCGTTGCCCTTGCCGTTCCCGTTCCCCTTGCCGTTGCCGTTCCCGTTCCCCTTGTCGCTGCCGTTGCCGTTGCCGTTGCCCTTGTCGCTGCCGTTGCCCTTGTCGTTGCCCTTGCCGGGCTTGCCGTCCGACTTGCCGTACGCGAAGCCCTCGAGGTGCGCGGCGACGTTCGGCGACACACCAAGGACGCCAGCGGCGTGCTTCAGCGCGGCCAGCGACGCGGCGTCGCCGGTAACGATCTCGCTGTGGACGGCGGCCAAGAACGCCTGCACGTGCACGCCCGGAACGGTGACCGCGGAGTCGCCCGCGAGCGCGACGACCGCCTGCCGCTGACCCGCGGCGCCGGTCGGGCCGCCGCTCGCCGCGAACGCGGTTCCGGCGCTGACCAGCGACATGCCGCCGACCAGTCCGAACGCCGAAACGATCGCGACCAGCCGATTGGACCTGCCGCGCGTCCCCCGCGCGGTCGGTTTGGGTGCGGTCGAGCGCGTCACAGTCACCTTGTCTCCCCAGGGCAGTCGGGTCCGGCTTTTGTGTCGGCATCCCGCGCGCTCATCTGTTGTGTTCACCGCCGATAACGCCCGGTCGGAGTAGCCGCCACGCGCTCACCAGGCCTCTCGACGCAAAGGGCGGCCGACCTTAGCGACCGCCTTAGGGAGTAGCGCGGTGGCGCACTCGCAGCAGCCGAATTCCGCCAAAGCTTCAGCCGCGGCTCACGTCGTCCGATGGATGGTTCGTAAGCACGTTCGGGACAGGACGGCCGTCGTGAAGAACGCGGCCCTGCACGCGAGGAGGTCCGGGGTGACGGCGTTGGTCGAGCACGTGCCGCCCCAGCCGGAGAACTCCGCGGGATTCACCGCGATGGTCGTCGACGACCACCCGTTGGTCCGCGAGTCGATGGTGAGTCGCCTCACCGCCATGGGCGCCCGGGAGATCGTCGAGGCGGCCAGCGTCGCCGAGGCGCGCGCCCGCGCCCGGGCAAGCGGTCCCCGTGATTTGTGCGTTGTGGACGTCGGCCTGCCCGACGGCTCAGGCCTTGACCTGCTCGCCGAGCTGCGCAGCGCCGGCTGGCCGCGCCTCGTCGTGCTGTCGGCCGCTGACGACCCCTACTCGGTGCGCGCGGCGTTCGTCGCCGGCGCCCAGGGCTACCTGCTCAAGTCGGCCTCGCCGGTCGTCGTCGCCGACGGCGTGCGCCGGGTCTTGGACGGCGGGGTGTACGCCGACCCGTCGGTCGCGTCGCTGCTGGCCGCCGGCCTGCGCAACAGCCCGACCAATGAGGGTGTCGGCGAACTGTCCGGCCGCGAGGTCGAGGTCTTGAAGCTGGTCGCGGACGGCCGCTCGAACAAGGAGATCGGCGACGAGCTCGGCTTGTCGGCGCTGACCGTGAAGAGCCACCTGGCCCGCATCGCCCGCAAGCTCGGCACCGGCGACCGCGCCGAGATGGTCGCGCTCGCGATGCGCGCCGGCGTCATCCGCTAGGTCGGACGCTTTCCGGAGCGGGCCGCCCGCCGCCCGCCCGCCTTCCGGTGATCATGCAAATAGGGGCGACTCCGGTGTTCCGGAGTCGCCCCTATTTGCATGATCACCGCCGTTGGCATGGGCCGCCGTCGTCAGCGCGGCGTGTGGAGGAACCGCTGAGCGCGCGTCGCGTCGTACGGTAGGGCTATGTCCGAATCGGCGGCCCGGTCTGCGCGCGCGGCCGAACCGTCGGCCGCGTTGACGCCGACCTTTCTGCAACCCACGACGCTGCAACCTGGCGTCACACTCGCCGACGCGGTCGCGCCCACCCTGGAGGCCGAGCTCGCGCCACTGTTGGCGCTGCGTGACGGCGTGCCGCCGGTGGTCGACGACCTTGGCACGCTGCGCGACACCGCCAAGTCGCTGGCGGCCGGAACAGGACCGGTCGCCGTCGACGCCGAGCGCGCGTCGAGCTACCGATACGGGCATCGCGCCTACCTGGTGCAACTGCGGCGCGACGGCGCCGGCTCGTTCTTGATCGACCCGATCGGCTGCCCCGACCTCACAGTGCTCGGGGACGCCATCGGCGACGCCGAATGGATCGTGCACGCGGCCAATCAAGACCTCCCCTGCCTGGCCGAAGTCGGCCTGCGCCCGTCGTCCTTGTTCGACACCGAACTGGCCGGCCGGCTCGCCGGGTTTCCCCGGGTTGGCCTGGCGACGATGGTCGAGAACCTGCTCGGCCAGCGCATGGAGAAAAGCCACTCGGCCGCCGACTGGTCAAAGCGTCCGCTACCCGAGCCCTGGCTGCGCTACGCCGCGCTCGACGTCGAGGTGCTGCTCGAACTGCGCGAGCTGTTGGAGGCCGAGCTCGACCGGCAGCACAAGCTCGAGTGGGCGCGTGAGGAGTTCGAACACGTCCGGACGACGCCGGCGCCTGCGACGCCGGTCGACCGCTGGCGCAAGGTTTCCGGCGTCCACCGGGTGCGCGGGCGACGGCAACTGGCGGTGGTGCGGGCGATGTGGCAGACGCGTGACCGGATCGCACGGGCGCAGGATGTCTCCCCCAGCCGGCTGCTTCCCGACGCGTCCATCATCCACGTCGCGAGCGCGCTGCCGAAAAGCGCGAAAACCCTTGCGGCCTCGCAAGAATTCGTCGGCCGCGGCGCGCGCCGACACCTTGACGACTGGTGGCAAGCGATCGAAGGAGCGCTCGCGTTGCCCGAGTCGGAGTTGCCGCAACAAGCCCGCCACACCGACGGCCCGCCGCCCGCGCATCGCTGGGCAGAGCGCGACCGCCCGGCCGCCGACCGGCTGGTCGCCGCGAAGGCTGCGGTGGCTGCGTTGGCCGACGAGCACCAGCTGCCCGCGGAGAACCTGCTCGCGCCCGACTCCGTTCGCCGGCTGGCCTGGCAACCGCCGCAGCCGCTCGAGCCGGTTTCGGTCGGCGACGCGTTGCGCGAACTCGGCGCCCGCGAGTGGCAGGTCGCCTTGGTGGCGGGTCCGCTGGCTCGCGCCATGTCGCGCGCGCAAACCCACACTTCACCCGATCGCGCTATTCAGCCCAGCGGGTAAACGGGTACCGTCACTGGCATGTCGATGCCCGTGGGGGGACCGACCGCGGCCGAACGCGTCGCGGTCCGTCGGTGCGCGCTAGCGGTCAGCGTGTTGGCTGACCTCGACATCCGGCCCGCGGACGACGGGATCGTGTTGCCGGGCCTGCCCGAGATTTTTGTGTCGGACGACGACTTGTGGCGTGCGATGGCCGGCGCTGACCCGGAGACCGGGCGCGCGCGGCGGCGGCTCACCCGCTGGCTGACCGCGCGGCGCGCGGTGGCCGTGCGCTCTCTCGACGAGCTTGCCGAGACGATCCGCCCGGTCGGGTTGCCGATCGGCCATGAGCTGCACCCCGGCGACGACTGGGTGCGGCAGCAGGTGCTCGGCGGCTGCCTCGACCTGGGCGCGGGGTTCGTCGGCCTCGACAGCTCCGACCGCGACCGGGTCGTCGTCGTCCCGCCATCGGTGCTCGATGCCACAGACATCGACCCGACGCCGTGGTGGCGGGGCGCCACCGAATACCTGGAAAACATGGGCGCGCTGGCCATCTCGCGGTGGCGGCGGGCGCCCTCTGCTGCGTTGCGCCCGATGGGCGACTGCGACGTCGTCACGCTGCTCGCGTCTGAGGTGTTCCGCGGCGCGCTGTGCGCCGACGCCGGGGGCATGCGCGCGGCGGCCGTTCCGGTTCGGCACCGCGGCTGGCTTGAGTTGTCGCGCATCGACCCGGCGTTCGTTCAGGCCGCCGCCGCGATCGCGAGCGACGAGGAGCGCGGCTTTCCGCGCCCGGTGCTGCTCACGGTCGACGAGGTCGCGGTCGCCATTCCGGGCGGCAAGCCGGCCGAGATCGTGCTGCGCGACCCAGCGCCTGACAACCAACGCTGGCTGCGCGACGTCCTGTACCACTGATCAGCGTCCACCCTCGGCAACCGTGTCGGTGGCACGCGGTAGACCGCGTGCACGCCGACACGAGTCGGCAAGACCTGGCGCCCCAGTCGGCTCGACCGGCTCAGTCGGCGATGACCGGCCGCTGCTGCTCGAGCGACGCCAACCCGGCGACCGCCTCGACGACTTGACGGGCGACGTCTTGGGCGGTCAGCCCGATCTCGGCCATCACTTCCGAACGCTTGCCCTGCGGCAGGAATCGCTGCGGAATCGAGTGCAGCCGCACCGGGGTGTCGATGCCCCGGTCGCGCAGCGCGCCGGCCAGCGTCGCGCCGGCGCCACCGTGCCGGCCGCTGTCCTCGATCGTGACCACCAGCGAGTGCGACGCGGCGAGCGTCATCAAGGCGCCGTCGATCGGCAGCACCCAGCGCGGGTCGACCACAGTCGACGCGACCCCTTGGTCGGCCAACCGCTGAGCCGCCTCCAACGCGAGCGCAGCCATCGGGCCGTACGAGACGATCAGCACGTCGGGGTCGGCGTCGCGGCGTAACACGTCCATCGACCCGAGCTGGTCGATCGCCTCGACCTCGGCCGGCAGCGCGCCCTTCGGGAATCGGATGGCGCTCGGCCCGTCGTCGACCCGCACCACGTCGTGCAGCAGCTCGCGCAGCCGGACGGCGTCGCGCGGCGCCGCGATGTGAATGCCCGGGACCACGCTGAGGATCGACAGATCCCACATCCCGTTGTGGCTTGGCCCGTCGTCGCCGGTGACGCCAGCCCGGTCGAGCACGAAGGTGACCGGCAGCCGGTGCAGCGCGACGTCCATCAGCAGTTGGTCGAACGCGCGGTTGAGGAACGTTGAGTAGACGCAGACGACCGGATGCAGGCCGCCCATCGCCATGCCGGCGGCCGAGGTGACCGCGTGTTGCTCGGCGATGCCGACGTCGAAGGTGCGGGCCGGGTACGCCTTGGCGAACGCGGCCAACCCGACCGGGTGCAGCATTGCCGCGGTGATGCCGACGATGTCTGGCCGGTCGGCGCCAATCTTGACGATCTCGTCGGAGAACACGCCGGTCCAGCCGGCCGGCTTCGGCAGCTCGACGCCGGTGGCCGGGTCGAACGCGCCGGGACCGTGCAGGTGGTCAAGCTGGTCGTTCTCCGCCGGGCCGTAACCGAGGCCCTTCGTTGTGACGCAATGCACGATCACTGGGCCGCCAAAGCGGCGGGCGCGGGCGAACGCCGACTCCATCGCCACGACGTCGTGGCCGTTGACCGGACCGACGTACTTCAGCCCGAGGTCTTCAAAGAGGCCCTGCGGGGTCAGGACGTCCTTCAGGCCCTTCTTCATGCCGTGCAGCGCGTCATAGAGGGGCTCGCCCACGAGCGGCGTGCTGGAGAGCACCTCCTTGATCTTCAGCAACGCCTTCTCGTACCGCGGGTTGGTGCGCAAGCTGGTCAGGTGCTCGGCGACTCCCCCGATGGTCGGGGAGTAGGAGCGGCCGTTGTCGTTGACGACGACCACCACGCTGCGGTCTTTGGCCGCCGCGATGTTGTTCAGCGCCTCCCAGCACATTCCACCGGTCAGCGCCCCGTCGCCGACCACGGCAACCACCGTGCGCTTGATCCCCTGGACGGCGAACGCCTTGGCCATGCCGTCGGCGTAGCTGAGCGCGGTCGAGGCGTGTGAGTTTTCCACCCAGTCGTGCTCCGACTCGGCCTGCGAGGGGTAGCCGGACAGCCCGTCGCGCTGCCGCAGCCGCGCGAACCCCTCACGTCGTCCGGTGATCAGCTTGTGCACGTAGGACTGGTGGCCGGTGTCAAAGATGATCGGCTCGGACGGCGAGTCGAACACCCGGTGCAGCGCGAGCGTGAGCTCGACCGCGCCAAGGTTCGGGCCGAGGTGACCACCGGTCTTGGCGACCGCGCTGACGAGGAAGTCGCGGATCTCCTCGGCCAGCTTGGGCAGGGCGGCGGCGTCAAGCCGCCGAAGATCGTCGGGTCCTTCGATCGTTTCGAGCAGACCCACCTGGACCCTCACCTCAACCGTAGACGACGCGAGCAGCCCTCCGGGTGACGCGACCCCCCGGGCGCTGCCGTGGCTCGGAGTCTAGTGCGTCGAGCCACGTCGATCACGCGCACTTTCAGCGAGGCCCCTGCCCACGCGAGGCCCGTCTCACACCCGCTGGTCACCCGCTGGTCACCCTTCGGCGCGCGCGAGGATCGACCGCAGCACGTACTGCATGATCCCGCCGTGCCGGTAGTAGTCGGCCTCCCCCGGCGTGTCGATCCGCACGGTCGCGCGGAACTCCTTGTCGCCGGCCTTCACGGTGACCTCTCGCGGCAACCGATCAGCGCCCGCCAAGCCGGCGATCGTGAAAACCTCCTCGCCGGTCAGGCCGAGCGACTCGCGGGTCTCGCCGTCCTTGAACTGCAACGGCAGCACGCCCATGCCGATCAGGTTCGACCGGTGGATGCGCTCGAACGACTCCGCGATCACCGCGCGCACGCCGAGCAGCGCGGTGCCCTTCGCCGCCCAGTCGCGCGAGGAGCCCGAGCCGTACTCCTTGCCGGCAAGCACCACGAGCGGGACGCCGTCCTGCTGGTACTTCACCGACGCCTCGTAGACGGTGGTGACGTCGCCGCCCGGCAGCATGCGGGTGACGCCGCCCTCGGTGCCGGGCGCGAGCAGGTTGCGCAGCCGGATGTTGGCGAACGTGCCGCGGATCATCACCTCGTGGTTGCCGCGGCGCGAGCCGTAGGAGTTGAAATCGCGCGGTTCGACGCCGTGCTCGACGAGGTACTTGCCCGCGGGCGAGTCCTTCTTGATCGAGCCGGCCGGTGAGATGTGGTCAGTGGTGACCGAGTCGCCGAGCATCAGCAACACGCGCGCGTTCTCGATGTCGGTGACCGGCGCCGGCTCGCGGTCCATGCCCTCGAAATAAGGCGGACGGCGGACGTAGGTGGAGTCGTCCTGCCACTCGAAGATGTCGCCCTCCGGGATTTGCAGGCCGTTCCAGCGCTCGTCGCCGGCAAACACGTCGTCGTAGCTCGTGGAGAACATCTGCGACTGGATCGCGGTGCCGACGACGTCGGCGATTTCCTTCTCCGTCGGCCAGATGTCGCGCAGGTAGACGGGTTGGCCGTCGGCGCCTGCGCCGAGGGGCTCGGTTGTGATGTCAATGTCGAGCGAGCCGGCGAGCGCGTACGCGACGACGAGCGGCGGCGAGGCCAGGTAGTTCAGCTTCGTGTCGGGGTGGATGCGGCCCTCGAAGTTGCGGTTGCCCGACAACACCGAGACGACGGCGAGGTCGTTGTCGGCGACCGCCTTGGAGATGGCCGGGTCGAGCGGGCCAGAGTTGCCGATGCACGTGGTGCAGCCGTAGCCGACCAGGTTGAAGCCAAGCTTCTCCAGGTAGGGCGTGAGACCGGCCGCGTCGTAGTAGTCGGTGACCACCTTCGAGCCCGGCGCCAGCGTGGTCTTCACCCAGGGCTTGCGAGAAAGTCCTTTATCGACAGCGTTTTTCGCCAGCAGCGCGGCGCCGATCATCACCGAGGGGTTGGACGTGTTGGTGCAACTGGTGATCGCCGCGATGACGACCGCACCGTGGTCGAGCTCGACCTCAGAGCCGTCCTCGAGGGTGACCAACGCCGGGTTGCTGGCGCGACCGTTGCTACCGACTGCCGCGCTAGGCACCGCCACCGGCTTGTCGCCGTCATGCTCGTGGTTGATCGCGATCGGGTCGCTGGCCGGGAACGACTCGGCAGACGCCTCGTCGAGCGAACCGCCGTCGGGCTCCGCCTTCACATAGTTGCCAAGCACGCCGCGGAACGACCGCTTGGCGTCCGATAACGCGACCCGGTCTTGCGGCCGCTTCGGGCCGGCAAGCGACGGCACCACCGTCGACAAGTCGAGCTCAAGCCGCTCGGAGTACTCCGGCTCGGCGTTCGGGTCGTGCCACAGTCCCTGCTCCTTCGCGTACGCCTCGACCAACGCGATGCGCTCCTCGCTGCGGCCGGTGAACCGCAGGTAGCGGATGGTCTCGTCGTCGATCGGGAAAATCGCGCAGGTGGAACCGTATTCAGGGCTCATGTTGCCGATCGTGGCCCGGTTGGCGAGCGGCACGTTCGTGACACCAGGGCCGTAGAACTCGACGAATTTGCCTACCACGCCGTGCTTTCGCAGCATCTCGGTGACGGTGAGCACGAGGTCGGTGGCGGTGGCGCCCTCAGGCAACTCGCCGTTCAGCTTGAAACCGACGACGCGCGGGATGAGCATGCTGATCGGCTGACCGAGCATCGCCGCCTCGGCCTCGATGCCGCCGACGCCCCAGCCAAGCACTGACAACCCGTTGACCATCGTGGTGTGCGAGTCGGTGCCGACCAGCGTGTCGGGATAAGCGACGCCGTCACGGTCGAAGACGACGCGAGACAAGTACTCGAGGTTGACCTGGTGACAGATGCCGGTGTCGGGCGGCACCACCTTGAAGTCGTCGAACGCGCGCTGGCCCCAGCGCAGGAACTGGTAGCGCTCGGCGTTGCGCTCGAACTCAAGCTCGGCGTTGCGAGCGAAGGCGTCGGGGCGGCCGAACACGTCGGCGATGACGCTGTGGTCGATGACCAGCTCGGCCGGGCTCAGCGGGTTGATCTTCGCGGGGTCGCCGCCGAGCGCGACCATCGCCTCGCGCATCGCGGCCAGGTCGACGACGCACGGCACGCCGGTGAAGTCCTGCATCAGCACCCGCGCGGGCGTGAACTGGATTTCAGTGTCGGGTTGCGCCTGCGGGTTCCAGCTCGCGAGCGCGCGGATGTGGTCGGCGGTGACGTTCGCGCCGTCCTCCGTGCGCAGCAGGTTCTCCAGCAACACCTTCAACGAGAACGGCAACCGGGCGGCGCCGTCGACGGCCGCCAATCGGTAAATCTGGTAGGACGACGAGCCCACCTGCAAACTGCTGCGCGCGCCGAACGTGTCCGTGACTGTCACGACTGCCACCTTTCCTCGCCGAAAGCTCCCGCCGAAATCGGCGCCGACTCACTCGCCTGAATCTACAAACAGGACAAGCGTACTGCTATACCGGGGGCGCCGATCAACCCGGTTCTCGCACGTGGAAGGTGGCCATCCAGTCCTCGTCGCTGGCGCCGTCAATCTCCAGCCGCCACGCGTAGCGCCCGGCAGGCAACGGCATGCCCGGTCCGATGGAGACCACAACAGGGACGTCGAGCGTGATGCCCTCAGGCGCGCCCGCCGGACGGTTCACCACCACCGTCTGCTCGTGAATCATCGGCTGCCGGGCGTCGGGCGGCCCGACCATCACCGGGTTGCCGTCCGCGTCTTCCAACCGGAGCCGCAAGTAGTGCGGTCGCACCGTCTCGTGCCACGGCACGTGCACCATCGCGACAATCGCCTGGGCAGGCAGCGGCACGCCGTTGCCGCCGCCGACCACCGTCCACCCCGCGCCGAGGATGTGCACCTTGCCCGCCGGGTCGACCTGGGCCGCGTCGCACAACAGCAAGGTGGCCTTCACCGGGGCGCCTGGTCCGGAGCGAGGATTGCGACGCACTCCACGTGGTGGGTCTGCGGGAACAGGTCGAACGCGCGCAGCGACTCCAGGGGGTACCCGGCGTCCGCGAACGTGCGCACGTCGCGAGCGAGCGCCGCTGGGTCGCACGCGACGTACGCGATCGCCCGCGGCCGCAACGCGACGACGCCGTCGACGACCTGCGCGCCCGCGCCGACCCGCGGCGGGTCGAGGACGACGACGTCCGCGCCCGCGCCCCCGACGACAAGACCGACGCTGCCAGGGGTCAATGCGTCCGCCACGCCCGAGGAAACTACCCGCACCTGCGGCAGGTCGGCCAGGTTGAACGCGGCGTCGGCGGCCGCGACCCTGGACGACTCCACGGCGATCACCTCGCCGGTCGGGCCGACGTCTTGGGCCAGCAGCCCGGCGAACAGCCCGACTCCGGCGTACAGATCGACCGCCCGCTCGCCGGGGCGCGGCGCGAGTCCGTCGCGCACCGCCGCGCCCAGCGTCGAGGCCGCGAACGGGTGCACCTGCCAGAACGCCCCGGCGCTCACCCGCCAGCGCCGTCCGATCGCCTCCTCGGTCAGGAAATCGCCGCCGTGCACCCGGACGACGCCGTCACGTCGTCCGGTCACCGACAACAGCCGTTCTCCGGACGACGCGCTCGCGGCGACCTCGACCTCGCTCGCCCGGTTCCACTCCTTCGACTCAACGCCGGCGGCCTCGACTAGTGGGTGCGCGATCGGGCAGTGGTCGACCGCGATCACCTCGTGCGCACGCGCCCTGCGGAACCCGGCGCGCCCCTGGTCGTCGACGGCGAACCGCACCCGGGTGCGCCAGTCGAAGCCGTCGCCGGGCAGCGCTTCGACGACGACGTCGCGATCTATCCCGGCGAGCCGGCGCAACTGCTCGGCCACCACCGCCGCCTTGAGTTCGCGCTGGTAGCCGGCGTCAGCGTGCTGCCAATCGCACCCGCCGCAACCGTCCGGCCGCGCGACCGGGCACCGCGGCGTGACCCGGTGCGGCGACGCGGTGAGGACGCCGACCGCCTCGGCGCGGGCGAACCGCTTTGACTGCTCGGTGATCCGCGCCCGCACCCGCTCGCCGGGCAGCGCGTGCCGGACGAAGACGACCAGCCCTTCGTGTCGCGCGACACACCAACCGCCGTGAGCCACCGCGCCGACGTCGAGCTCGACCTGCGCGCCGACCAGTGTTGGCTCGCTCACTCTCGAGACGCCTTGGCCTGCATCTCGGCGGCCGCGTGACGTCGGGCGGCTTGCGCGGCGGCCTCGGCGGCGACGTCCTCGTCGAGCCGTTCGGCGACCGCCTCGGACGAGCGCAGCTGCCACGGCACGCTGACGACCATCACGCCGGGCATGAACAGCAGCCGGCCCTTCAACCGCAACGCCGCCTGGTTGTGCAGCAGGTGCTCCCACCAATGACCGACGACGTACTCGGGGATGAACACGGTGATGACGTCGCGCGGGCTGGTGCGCCGGATGCGCCGGATGTAGTCGACGATGACCGGCGTGACCTCGCGATACGGCGAATCGAGCACCTTCAACGGCACCGGCAGGTCGTGTCGCTCCCAATCGCGTTCGAGCGCGGCGGTCTCGTCAGGGTCGACGTTGACGGTGATCGCCTCAAGAACCGACGGCCTGGTCGCGCGGGCGTACGACAGCGCGCGCAGCGCGGGTTTGTGCAGCTTCGAGAGCAGCACGATGGCGAAAACCCTTGCTGGCAGGGCTGTTTCGGCGTCGACCTCGCTGAAGAGCTCGGTCTTGACCAGGTCGTAATGCCGCCGGATGCCTTGCATGACCAGGAAAAGGACGGCCATCGCGAGCACCGCGATCCACGCGCCCTCGGTGAACTTCGAGATGAGGATGATGACCAGCACGGCGGTGGTGACCACCGCGCCGATGCTGTTAATCACCCGCGACCGCTGCATCTGCCGCCGCCGCGCGGGATCGGTCTCGGTCGGCAGATGCCGGTTCCAGTGGCGGATCATGCCGAACTGGCTGTTCACGAACGAGACGAACACGCCGACGATGTAGAGCTGGATGAGCCGGGTGGGCGACGCCGAAAAGCCGATGATCAGCAGGATCGCGAAGCCCGACAGCAACACGATTCCGTTGCTGAAGGCCAGTCGGTCGCCACGGGTGTGCAGCTGCTGCGGCAGGTAGCCGTCACGCGCCAGGATCGACGCCAGCACAGGGAATCCGTTGAACGCGGTGTTCGCCGCCAGCACCAAAATCAGCGCCGTGGTGAACTGCAGGTAGTAGAAGCCGATCGCGTGGTCGCCGCCGAAGATCGCGGCGCCGACCTGCGCGATCACCGTCTTGGTGTGCGCGTCTGCGGGCAGGCCGAGGTCGCCCGGCTTGTTCGACACGTGCACGTGGCTGACGATCGCGAACGTCGTGATTGCCGCGAACATGCTGATCGCGATGGCGCCCAGCATGGCAAGCGTGGTCGCCGCGTTCTTGCTCTTCGGCTTTTGGAACGCCGGCACCCCGTTGCTGATGGCCTCGACTCCGGTGAGCGCCGTGCAGCCCGACGCGAACGACCGCAGCAGCAAGAAGACAAGCACCAGACCGGTGTAGTGCTGCGGGTTCGTGTAGTGCAGACCGGCGCTTTCGGCCCTCAGGTGGTGACCCGAGCCAAGTTTGACGACGCCCCAGACGATAAGCACGGTCACGCCGGCGATGAAGGCGTACGTCGGGATCGCGAACGCGGTGCCCGACTCGCGGACGCCGCGCAGGTTCAGCAGCATGATGACGGCCACGGCGCAAACCGCGGTGACGACGGTGTGGCCTTGCAAAGACGGGATCGCCGACGCGATGTTGGCCACACCCGAGCTCACCGACACGGCGACAGTCAGCACGTAGTCGACCATCAACGCGCTCGCGACGGTGACGCCCGCGCGCGAGCCGAGGTTTGTCGTGGCCACCTCGTAATCGCCGCCGCCGCTGGGGTAGGCGTGCACGTTTTGCCGGTAAGAGGCGACCACGACGAGCATCAAGAAAGCGACGCCCGCGGCGGCGTACCAGGTGAAGTGAATGAACGCCAGGCCGCCTGCCGACAAGACGAGCAGGATTTCCTCCGTGGCGTATGCCACTGACGACAAGGCGTCGCTCGCGAACACCGGCAGCGCGAGTTTCTTGGGTAGCAAGGTCTCGCCGAGCCGGTCGCTGCGCAACGCCCGGCCGACAAGCATGCGTTTGAACACGCCGCTGGCGATGGACACGCCGACGATGCTAGGTGATGGCGGCGCGCCAACCTGTCCGCCCACCCTGCGGCGCGCCCGGCGCGCACCGTGTAGCGTTCGGCAGATCAAGGGCAGCGGGAGACCGTGAGAGAGCCGAGGAACTGAAGTCGCCGTGCACGTCGTGATCATGGGTTGCGGCCGAGTCGGCTCGACGCTGGCCGAAGGCCTCGAGGAACTCGGCCATTCGGTCGCCATCATCGACATGGACGCGCACGCGTTTCGTCGGCTGCGTCCCGATTTCCGCGGCCGGAAGGTGCATGGCATGGGCTTGCACCGCACGGTGCTCGAAGAGGCCGGCATCCGGCACGCCGACGCTTTCGCCGCAGTGAGCAGCGGCGACAACTCCAACATCATCGCCGCCCGGGTGGCCCGCGAGACGTTCGGCGTCGAGAACGTGGTCGCCCGCATTTATGACATCCGCCGCGCGGAGATCTACCAGCGGCTTGGCATTCCGACGGTAGCGACCGTCAAGTGGACCGCCGACCAGATGCTGCGCCGGGTGCTGAAGGAAGGCGCGCAGGCGTTGTGGCGCGACCCGACCGGAACCATGCAGCTCGCGGAGGCGCACGTCGACCCGTCGTGGATCGGTCGCCGGGTCTCGCAGCTGGAGAGCGAGGGCGGGTTGCGGGTCGCCTTCTTGACCCGATTCGGCGAGGGCGTGCTGCCGGGCGCCGACACCGTGCTGCAGGAGGGCGACCTCGTGCACATCATCGTGCCCGAGAAGTTGTTGGACGCCGCCACCGCGCGGCTGGCCGCACCACCGCAGGAGCACAACTGATGCGCGTCGCCATTGCTGGCGCGGGCGCCGTCGGGCGCTCCATCGCCGCCGAGCTGGTCGAGAACGGTCACGACGTCCTGCTCATCGAGAAGGACAGCCGGGCGATCGACGTCGACGCCATTCCCACCGCCGAGTGGGTGCTCGCCGACGCGTGCGAGATCTCCAGCCTCGACGAGCTCGCGCTCGACCACTGCCAGGTCGCCGTCGCCGCGACCGGTGACGACAAGGTGAACCTGGTCGTGTCGCTGCTGGCCAAGACCGAGTACGGCGTCCCCCGCGTGGTCGCCCGGGTGAACGACCCGGTCAACGAGTGGCTGTTCGAAGAGTCGTGGGGCGTCGACGTCGCGGTGTCGACCCCGCGGTTGCTCTCCGCCTTGGTCGAGGAGGCGGTCAGCGTCGGCGACCTGGTGCGGCTCATGACGTTCCGGCAGGGTCAGGCCAACCTGGTGGAGTGGACGTTGCCGCCCAACGCGCCGTTCATCGGCCAGCGGGTCGGCGCCGTGCCGTGGCCGACCGACACCGCGCTGGTGGTGATTTTGCGCGAGGGCCGGGTCATCACGCCGAGCCGCGACGATCCGTTGGAGGGCGGCGACGAGCTGCTGTTCGTCGCGGCGCCGGAGGTCGAGGAGCAACTGCGCGACCTGTTGATGCACGGGTCGGCGACCCCCGCCTGACGACCCGCGAGCCTGACGACCGCATGCCCGATGATCGCGAGCGGCTAAGCACCCATCGGCCGTAGCTCGTAGCGCGGGTTGAACATGACCCGCCGCCCGTCGCGTTGGGTGATCCGGCCTTCGGCCCTGATCACCCGGCCCGGCTCGATGCCGGGAATCCGCCGACGGCCGATCCAGACGACGTCGACCGTGCCGGTGCCGTCCCACAATTCGGCCTGCAACGACGGCGATTGCCCGCGCGGCTGGATCGTCACGGTGCGCAGCATTCCGACGACGCACACTAGCTGGCGGTCAGCACATCGGCGCACCGGTGTGCCGCCGTGCTCGACGGCTTCCTCTTCCCGGTGCTCGGCTTCAAGCACGTGCTCGGGACTGGTCAACCGATGCAGCGCGCGGCGAAACGCGCCCTGCTGCCGCGACGGCTGCTCGCCGTCAACCTCGGTCTCGACGTTCGTCATGACACCAGCGTAAGTCCGCCCGGCAACGAGGGCCGTCAGCGGGTTTCGGTGATTTCCGGCCCGCGGGTGAGCGGGTCCGGCCGTGGCGGCGCCGGCGGCTGCGGCATGCCCTGGACGTCGGTGGGCAGTCGCAGCGGCAACGCGTCGCGCGGCGCCATCGGGTCGTCGCCGCGGACGACGACGACGCTGGTCACCACGGTCTCGAGCGGCAGCGCCTGCTGCGGGTTGGTCGCGGCCGGCCCGGAGAACACCGCGCGCAGGAACCACCGCGGGCCGTCGAAGCCGACGAACCGCAAGCGCTGGTCGACCGGCTTGCCGTCCGGGCCGGCGCCCTTCAGGCGCACCGCGAGTTCGGGACCGAAAGGCCCGTCGACCTCGTCGGCCTGGCCGCCGTCGCCGCGAACGGACTCGGCGATCTCGGCCCGGACGTCGTCCCATATCCCGTCGCCTCTCGGCGCCGCGAACGCGAGCAGCTGCACCGCGCTGCCGGCGTGCAGCAGCGACGCGGCCACCGGCTGCTGGGCGTCGTTCAGCTCGACGCGGACTTCCATGTCGGCGAACACCGGGATCCGCATGCTGCCGAGGTCGAGCCGCGGGAACGGCGCGCCGCCTTCGGGGTCGGCGACCTCCGTCTCGTCGAACGGACGGCTGCGTCGTCCGGCGTCGGAGCCGTCCGACGACGTCGTCCCGGGCGACCCGAGCCCGCCGGTCGCGTCGTCCGGCTCGACGCCGGTGTGCCCGACGCCGGCCTGCTCGAGGTCGGTCTGCTCGAACTCGACGTCGGGCTGGTCGTTCTTGGCGCCCTTGGCGCGCTTGTCACGCCGGAACGGCATCACAGACCTCCGGTTTGGTGTTGTCGGACGCCGTCAGGCGCGGGCTGCGCGGCTGCCGCGGCGTGACCGCCGGTGGAGCCGTGGCCGCCTTCTCCGCGGTCGGAGCCCGGCAACGTGTCGACTTCGTGAAAGGTGGCCCGCTCGACCCGTTGGATCACCAGCTGCGCGATCCGGTCGCCGCGGCGAAACACCACCGGCTGGCGCGGGTCGAGGTTGACCACGATCACCTTCAACTCCCCGCGATAGCCGGCGTCAATCGTGCCCGGCGCGTTGACCAACGCAACCCCGCAGCGCACCGCGAGCCCGGACCGCGGATGCACGAACGCGGCGTAGCCGTCGGGCAGCGCGATCGCGATCCCGGTCGGCAACAGCGCCCGCTCCCCCGGCGCGAGCTCGGCGTCGATCGTCGTCACCAGGTCGGCCCCGGCGTCGCCGGGGTGCGCGTAGCTCGGCAGCGGCACGTCGGGATCGAGCCGACGCAGCAAGACGGGCACCCCGTTCACGGGTTGACCTCCACCGACGCAACCGGGCGGTTCATCGACGCGTGCACGAGGTCGTGCCGGCCGAACGCGGTGAAGTGCTCGACCGGCACCTCGACGAACAACGCGGCCGAGCGGACAGCCGGCGCGTGGTCGCCGTCGGGCGTGATCAGCGTGCCCGTCGCCGCGGTGTAGATCTTGCGACCGGCGACGCCGAGACAGGTGGCGTCGATGCGCACGGTGGAGCCGACGGGCACCGGCGTGACGAAGTCGGTCTCCAGCCGCACGGTCACCGCCGGCACCCGGATCAGCCACAACAAGGTGGCCTGCGTCTCGTCGAGCGCGGCGCCCAGCAGGCCGCCGTGCGCCAGACCGGGCGCGCCCTCATGGTCTTCGGTGACGACGAACTCCGAGGTGACCCGCACCCCCTCGCCGACGACGAACCGCATCCGCAACCCGCCGGCCTGGTCGGCGCCGCAGCCGTAGCAGCGGGTGTAGTGCTGACCGAGCACCGCGCCGGCCGGCGGCGCGTCGGGCGCGGGCGTCGGTGCGACCAGGTCGGGCGGCAAGGTGAGCGGCGCGAGCAGGCCGGGTTCCGGTTGCGACGGTTGACTCACGAGTGGCGAGACTACTGCCAGTACGCTGCGCGTCATGGCGGGCCTCATGATGACCAGCATGGCGAGAACGGCGGGGCACGCGGACTCGTTCTTTCACGAGCGACGGCGGGTGCCGTTGTGGTGGTGGGCGGTCGCCTTGGTCATCGCGCTTCCGAGCGTCGAAATCGTCAGCGTGTTCGCCCCTGACATGTCGTCACACGGCGGCTGGCTGCTCGCGCTCGGCGTGGGGATTGTCACGGTCGCCTTGGTGGCCGCGTTCCTGCTGTCGATCTCCCGCTCGAGCGTCGAGGTCGACGCAGCCGGCCTGCGGGTCGACCGCCAGATGCTGCCGGCCGCCGCGATCGGCCGGGTGCGGGTGCTGGGCGACGCCACGATGCGCGACGTGCTCGGCCGCGACGCGAGGGCCGACGCGGTGTTGAGCATCAAGCCGTGGCTGCGCACCGGCGTCCAGATCGAGGTGATCGACCCGGCCGATCCCACGCCGTACTGGGTGGTGGCCACCCGACGTCCGGCCGAGCTTGCGAACCTGCTGGGCACGCTTGCGCGACGCGCGGCTGGGGATGAGCCTGGCGGAAGCAACTAGGGAAGGTCGGGCATGAGCAAAGCCGCGGGCAAGCCGGCTGCGAGCAAGCCGGAGTCGATCGCGCTCAAGGTGTACGCGGGCATCGCCGCGGTGGCGGCGGGAATCGTCGCCCGCAAGGTCGCCGAGAAGATGTGGGTGAAGACGACGGGCAAGACGCCGCCGGACGAACCGGAGTCGCCGGACGTCCATTGGGCGGAAGCCGTCGGTTGGTCGTTGTTGTCGGGGACGACGGTGGCGGTGGCCCGGTTGCTGGCCACACGCAAAGCGACCGGCGCCTGGCAACGAGTGAGTGCGCAGGAGCCGGTCGCCCGGTCGATGTGAACGCGGGTGGTCTAGCCGCTTATGCGGCGCATTCCCTGCAGATCATCTGGTTGCCCGATCCAGTCGCCAGCTGGCTGCGGTGGTGCACCAGGAAGCAGCGCGAACAGGTGAACTCGTCGGCCTGCCGCGGGAGCACGCGAAGTGACAGCTCCTCGTTCGACAAGTCGGCGCCCGGCAGCTCGAACGACTCGGCCAGGTCGGCCTCGTCGCCGTCAAAAGTGCCGCCTTGGCGGTCGGCCCGCCGCGCCTTCAACTCTTCGAGGCTGTCTTCGCCAAGGTCCTCGTCGACCTTGCGTGGGGTGTCGTAATCGGTCGCCATCGGAACCTCCGGATGCCTCTTTCTTCTTTCGTCGCCCCCTGCCGCCGCGTCGCGGCGGAGGTGTCTACCCGCCAGCCGTTGTGGGGCTGGTGCGGATGTAACGCTGGAACCGCCCCGCTTGTGCCCGGTCCGGAGCGGAGATTGTGCCCTATTTGCCGACGGATCGCGACCGCGACCCGCCGACACCGATCTTTGACTTGACTAGGAACGCTGCTCTAACACGTGACGCCCGTGCGGTATGCCCTGGTTCAACGGCGCAAACCGCGCGCCTTGGCCGTCTTTGGCGTGCACATCGGCTCCCCACACACCGAACCTGAGGATGGCCTAAGAAGTTAGTCGCGGTCGGCTTGCAGATCGGCCAACAGCGCGTGCAGCGGGTCGAACACCGCGGGCGTCGCCGCGATGAACAACTCCCCGGACGCCGGACGCCCGTTCAGTCCCCCGACCCGCGCCCCGGCCTCCGTCGCGATCAATCCGGCGGCGGCGTAGTCCCAAAGGTTGAGGCCGCGCTCGTAGTAGCCGTCGAGCCGGCCGCACGCAAGGGCACAGAGGTCGAGCGAGGCCGCGCCCAGCCGACGGATGTCGCGGACGATCGGCAGCACGCCGGTCAGCACCTGCGACTGCCGCGCTCGGCGGCCGGCGTCGTAGCCGAACCCGGTGCCGATCAGCGCGAGCGACAACTCGTCACAGCCCGACACCGCGATCGGCTCCCCGTTCAACCGGGCGCCGCCGCCGCGGACCGCGGTGAACAGCTCCCCCTTGCTGGGGTCGAGCACCGCGCCTACCTCGATCACGCCGTCGACCTCGGCCGCGATCGACACCGCCCACTGCGGCAGCGCGTACAAGTAGTTGACCGTGCCGTCGATCGGGTCGACGATCCAGCGCACCTTCGATCGGCCGGACGACGCGGCGGCGCCATCGTCCTGGCCCTCTTCGCCGAGGATCGCGTCGTTCGGGCCCGCCTGCCGAAGCCGCTCGCCGATCAGCCGCTCAGCCGCGGTGTCCATCTGGGTCACGACGTCGGTCGGCGTCGATTTGGTGGCCACCCGAAGCGACGCCGGCCGGCTGGCGACGAGGAACTCCCCCGCCGCCTGCGCGGCGGCGACCGCGACGTCGAGCAACCCTTCGGTCACAACAACTCCGGCCGCGCCCACGCCTCGCTGAGCACGTGGTGGTCGAGGAAAGCGAACACCGTCTGGTACCAGACCTTCGCGTTGCCGGGCTTCAGCACCCAGTGGTTTTCGTCTGGGAAATAAAGGAACTTCGCCTCGACGCCGCGGTGCACGAGGTCGGTCCAGAGCCGAAGTCCTTCGCCGATCGGCACCCGGTAGTCCTTGTCGCCGTGCACGACCAGCATCGGCGTCTTGATGGCGTGCAGGTGGCGACTCGGGTCGTTCAGCTCGTAGCGCTCAGGCTGCTCCAGCGGGTGGCCCCACTCGAGCATCCAGTACGCCGGGTGGTCGGTCGCGCCGGTGAAGTGTGACAAGGTCCACAGGCTGGCGTGCGTGACGATCGCCTTGAACCGGTCGGTGTGGCCGGCCACCCAGTTGGCCATGTAGCCGCCGTACGAGCCGCCCATCAGCGCGGTGCGGCTGTCGTCGACGTCCGACCGGGCGACCGTCACGTCGGTGAGGGCCATCAGGTCGGCGAACGGCACCGGGCCCCACTTTCCCCACGCCCGCTGGATGAACTCGTCGCCGTAGCCCTGCGACAGTCCGGGGTCGGGCAGCAGCACCGCCCAGCCACGCGCGGCGAGCAGCCACGGGTTCCACCGCCAACTCCACGCGTTCCAGCTCATCAGCGGTCCGCCGTGCACCCACACCGCCAGCGGCGCCGGCTGGTCGGCCGTCGCGCCCTCGGGCAACACCAGCCAGGCCCGCAGCAGCGCGCCGTCCTTGGCGGTCGTGTGCACCTCTTCGACTCGACCGGGAACCGCCGAAATCGCGCCCGGAGAGGGCAACACGACGGCCTGCTGGTCGACCGCGTCGACGTGGAGCCGCACCGGGGTCGGAGGCTGGTCGATGGTGGCCCGCAACGCGAAAAGGTGCCGGCCGTCCGGGGCGACCTGCAGGTTGGTGTAGGCGCCGTCGTCGGTGAGCCGGCTGATCTCGCCCGACTCGACATCGACCTTGAAGACCGGCGAGCGGCCCAGTTCGTCGGCGACGAAGAAGACCGCGCGCGCGTCGGCCGAGAACACCGGATTCGCTGGCCACAAAGGAAAATCCGGGGTCAGGTCGCGATCGGCGCCGGTGTCGAGGTCGAAGATGCGCAGCGTGACCGCTGGCGAGGTGTCGAAGGAGCCATCGGTCTCGTCGACGCACACGACCGACCGGCCGTCCGGTGAGAACGCCGGCTGGTCGTAGTTGTGCTTGCGCTCGCCCTCGACGACCCTCGCCTCTTTGAGCATCCGCTGCTCGCCGGTCTTCGCGTCGACCAGCACCAGCGAGCGGCCGTCGAAGCCGCGGCCGAGCGGCGTGCGCCAACCGACCGCGATCGTGGCGCCGTCGGGGCTGACCGCCATCCCCGCGTCGTCCAAGCCGCGACCGGGGTTCGGCGTGAGGTCGCGCAACTCCGACGGCTTGTCGACGTCGACCGCGAACAGCCGGGTCTCGTCCGGCCCGAGGTCGTGGTCCCAGTTGCGCACCGGCATGGTGTCGTGAAGCAGCGCGCTGACGCCGGCCTCTTTGCGCGCCTTGCGGCGCTTCGCGTCTTCCTCCGCGGGCCCGGGCAGCACGTTCGCCAGCGCGAACGCGGCGGAGGTGTCTCTCGCGGTCAGCGTGCCGGCGATGTCGCCGGCGGCCTGCGCGACGAACGTCGCCTCGCCGCCGGTCGCGGGCAGCAACCACAGCGCGGTCGTCTCGTCGTCGGGCGACTTGGCGTCGGCGACGTCTTTGACGAGGTCGGAGCGCTTCGAGACGAACAGCAGGTCGCCGTTCGGCAAGAACGCGGGCGCCGACTCGCCGTTGACCGAGCGGGTCAGCCGGCGCGGCGGTTGCTCGCCGGCCGGGTCGACCTCCCACAACGAGCTGACGTACTTGGTGCGCTCCTTGTTGAGGGTCTGCACCGGGCAGACGATGCGCGTGCCGTCGGGCGAGAGTGTCAGCCCGTTGACGCGCGGCAGCGCGACGTATTCGTCGAGCGAGTGGAACGGGGACTTGGCGGCCGACGCGGGTTCGCCGCTCGGCTGCGTTGATGAGGGCTGATCGGCCATGGAGCCGACCATATCGACTCTCGACGCGACTATCGGGCGGCGATCCGGCAACAGCGCGGTGGGCACACGTCGTGGGCTGGGCCGAGGTCGCCGAGCGCGCGCTTGTCGGCCTCGCCCATCCGCTCGAGCACAAGCTCGCGGATCATCGCGACGAACCGCGGGTCAGTGCCCACGGTGGCCGAGCGGGCGAACGCGAGTCCGAGTTCGCCGGCCTTCGCGGCGGCCTCGGTGTCGAGGTCGTAGACCACCTCCATGTGGTCGGAGACAAAGCCGATCGGGACGACGACGACCGCGCGCGCGCCGTCCTTCGCCAGCTCGTCAAGGCGGTCGCAGATGTCCGGCTCCAACCACGGCGTGGACGGCGCCCCGCTGCGGCTGCAGTACGACAGCGTGACGTCGTGCTCGGGGAAGCTCCGGGCGACGAGCTCAGTCGCTGCTTCGAGCTGCCGGGTGTAGGCGCCGCCGTCCGGGCCGCTCGCGGCGTCCATCGCGGTCGGGACCGAGTGCGCCACAAACGCCAAGTGTGCTTGCGGCGCAAGGGTTTCCGGCAACGTCGCGAGTGCGTCTCGGACGCCGTCGACCATCGGCTCGATGAAACCGGGATGGTTGAAGTACTGCCGCAGCCGGTCGACTCGCGGCGCGTCGTCCCCTATCTCGGAGCGGGCCTGCTCGATCGCGTCGAGGTACACGCGGCAGCTGGCGGGCCCGGCGTACGCGGAGGTCAGGATCGCGACGGCGTTGGTGACGCCGTCCGCGCGCATCTGGGTGAGCGCCTCGCTGATGGTCGGCGGCCAGTTGCGGTTTCCCCAATAGACCGGAATGTCGAGGCCGTTGGCCTTGAAGTCGTCGCGCAACGCGGAAAGCAGCGCGCGGTTTTGCCCGTTGATCGGGCTCACCCCGCCGAAGTGGTAGTAGTGCTGCGCGACTTCCTCCAGCCGTTCCCTCGGCACGCCGCGGCCGGCGGTGACCGTCTCGAGGAACGGCATCACGTCGTCCATGCCTTCGGGACCGCCGAAGGAGACGAGGAACGCAGCGTCGTAAGCTCGCATGCCTCAATCTTCGCAAGTGATCGTCCCGAGCCAGCCGGAAGGACTGCCGCGTGCGCGTGTTGTTGATCGGGCCACCGGCGTCCGGCAAGGGCACCCAGGGGCGGCGGCTCGCCGCCGACTTCGGGGTGGCCTACCTCTCGTCGGGTGAGCTGCTGCGCGCCGAGGTCGCCGCCGGCACCCCGCTCGGTCAGCAGGTCGCCGACGACTTGGCCTGCGGCGACCTGGTGCCCGACGAGGTCATCCTCGACGTGCTGCGCCCGCCACTCGAGACGGCGCTGCGCAGTGGCGGATATCTCCTCGACGGGTTCCCGCGCACGGTCGCGCAGGCACGCGCCCTCGATGAGTGGGCGTCCGCGGTGGGCGGCCAACCCGAGGCGGCGGTCTGGTTCGACGTCGCGGACGACGAGCTGCTGCGCCGGTCGCGCAGCCGCGCCTCGATCGAGGGCCGCGCGGACGACGTGAGCGCGGTCGCGCGGCACCGCATCGACGTCTACAACGCGGCGACCGCACCACTCATCGATTACTACCGGCAGGCCGGGATTTTGATCCACATCGACGCGGCCCGGCCGATCGACGAGGTGGCGGCCGCGGTCGACGCCGCGCTCGCGCCGTTCGATGTGCGGGCGCAGTAGCCCAGGTGGCAGACTTCGGCGTGCGACAACAGCGGGGCGAGACGGCGGGTGACATGGCAAAACTGCGGCTGGTCGGCGTGAGCGAGGACGGCCAGCACCTGGTGCTCGCCGACGACTCCGGTGATCAGCACACCGTGGAGATCGACGAACGGCTGCGCGCCGCCGTCAACGGCCACCTGTCGCGGCTTGGCCAGCTGACCATGGCGCTGGAGAGCCGGCTGTCGCCCCGCGAGATCCAGGAGCGGGTGCGCGGTGGCGAGTCCGCCGAGCATGTCGCGATCACCGCGGGCGTGCCGCTGGAGCGGGTGCTGCGGTTCGTCGGCCCGGTGCTGCGCGAGCGCGAGCACGTCGCCGACCAGGCGCGCCGCGCCCGGCTTGGTGGCGCCGCGGGGCCGGCGGTGCTGTTGGCGGACGTGGTCGCCCGCGCCGCCGCCCGCCAAGGCGTGGCCACCGACGACGTCGAATGGGATTCCGCCCGCCGCGAGGACCACAGCTGGATCGTGCGGATCAGCTGGCCCGACGGCTCGGTCGGAAACTGGGCGCTCGACCTGCTGCACCGGCAGGCCACGCCGATCGACGCGGTCGCCCGCAAGGTCAGCGGGTTGCCCGACGAGAGTCTTGAGGCGCTGCACCGCTCGATCGACGTCGACTATGACGCCGAAGACGGCGAAGACGGCGACAACGTGCGGGCGTTCGTGCCGCGGGCGGTGCCCGGGTTGGACGACGCTGGCCAGGCCGACGAGCTCGAGACCGACGAGCTCGAGACCGACGACCTCGACGGCGCCGACGTGACCGAAGAGGAGCCGGACGACGATCACGACACCGCCGTGGTCGACCTGAGCGAGCCTGCCCCGGCCGAGGCGGCACCGGCGGAACAGGCCGAACCGGCCCAGCCCGCGCGCTCGTCTCGCTCGTCGCGGCGGGCCCGAGTGCCCAAGTGGGACGACATCATGTTCGGCCCGAAGTCGAAAGACTGAGTCCGCAGAAATTCTTTGCCGCGCTGTATCAGCCGGCCCGCTCACGACTCTTCCTTGTCGAAACGGCGATCCGATCGCCGAGCGCAAGGAGGCAACGTGAGCGCGACGACATCGCTCCCGACGTCGCTTCGGACGTCGACACCGCCGCGGCCGGGCTTGGCCGGGCGCAGCGACCGGCTGCTCGTCGCGTTACTTGATCACCGCACCGCACTGTGGGCCGACGACCTCGACGCGACCACCCAACGGGACCGAAACCGCGAGTGGATCCGCGCCGTCGAACACGTGAAGGCCCGCCGACGGCTGCGCCGGCTTGGCGCGATGCGCTCGGTGGCAGCGAGGCGGATGTCGTGATCCAACACAGCGTGATGGCGCTCGTCGAGTCGCCACTTCGTGCCGCGCCGGGGACGGCACGTTCGGCGATCGTGGGCGCCGTCGCAAACGCGGGGGGCTCGGGGGGACCAACGGGGGAACCAGTTGGGGGGACCCTGGGGAAAACGGGGGGCGCACAACAGCGTTGTGGGCGCGGTCGGCTGGCGCCGTTCAGACCAGCCGATCGCGCCCCGCGCGTGCCATGATCCGAGCACACCCGCTGTTCGCTCACCGATCGCGGTGAGCCGTGAGTCACGAAAGAGTTGAGTCTCGATGAGGTTGGACCACAACGCGCGCCTCGAACGCCTGCTCGCCCGGCACGATGACATCGAGCACGTTCCGGGCTCCTCCGGCAACGGCACACTCATTCGCAAAGACCAGCTGCTCGTGCTCGGGCGCGACGCTGACAGCGTGCATGAGCGCGCCGCCCGCTGGGTGGTCGGTCGCGAAGACGACGCCGCCGGGGTGAGCGTGCTGCATCTGCGACCGCGCGACAAGGTCGACGTCTGCGAGTTGGTGACCACCCTGTCGGGCGACTCGAGACACAAGACGGTCAACGCGGGTCCGAACCACGTGATGACCGCCGCACCCGGCTGGATCCCCGGCCCGTTCGACGACCCGGTGCCGGTGACTGAAGTGCCTGCCCCGCCCGCCGACGACGCCACCTTCCAGCGGGAAGTCACTGTCGCGATTCTCGACACCGGCATCGCCGAGCACCCCTGGTTCGACGGCCGCAAGTGGTTCGCCGGCTGCGGCGACGACGTCCGCGAGGTTCCCGACTCCGACGCTGACTCCCGGCTGGACTCGGTCGCCGGTCACGGCACCTTCATCGCCGGAGTCGTTCTTCAGCAGGCGCCGGCGGCCAACTTGGTGATCGAGCGAGTCATCGCGGGTGACGGCGTGACCGACGAACTGCAGCTCCTTCGCGGCCTCGCCAAGCTGCGGAAGCGGGCACGAGACGCGCGCACAGAGATTGACGTCATCAGCCTGTCGCTTGGCTGCTACACCCACGACGACCGGCCGTCGCCGGTGCTCGAACACGGGCTCAAGGCGTTCGATCACCACACCGTCATCGTCGCCTGCGCCGGCAACGCCGCGAGCGACCGGCCGTACTGGCCCGCCGCCCTCAAGCGGGTGGTCGCCGTGGCGTCACTGGACGCCCAGGGGCGCGACCGCGCGTCCTTCAGCAACTACGGCTGGTGGGTCGACGCGTGCAGCGTCGGCGCGGACGTGGTGAGCAGCTTCTTCAGCTTTGACGATCCGGCCGGCGACGGGCATGCAGCCGAGCACTTCGCCGGGTTCGCGAGCTGGAGCGGCACGTCGTTCGCGGCCCCGCGGGTCGCGGGCGCGATCGCCGCACGCGCCGGCGAGCTCGGTGTCTCAGCCTCAAAGGCGACCGCGGACCTGCTCGACGCCGGCGTTCACCCGTCGATGCCAGACCTCGGCGTCCTGGTCGATGTCGGTACAGGTCGACCGTGACGCCGAGCGATATGGTCGTGACCTCCGACGCCCCGAACGGATGGGGCCGAGCACGCACATCGGGAAGGGTCACGTCGTGCCCGAACGCGGCACCGCCGAACTGTTGGCCGCGGCGGCAACAGGCGAAAGCGCGGCGTGGGACGCACTCGTCGAGCGGTACGCGCGGCTGGTGTGGGCGATCGCGCGCGGATTCGCCCTGTCGGCCGCAGACGCGGCGGACGTCAGCCAGACGACGTGGCTCCGGCTCGTCGAGCATCTCGACAAGGTGCGCGACCCGGACCACCTCGGCGGGTGGCTGGCGACCACCGCGCGGCACGAATGCCTTCGCATCCTGCGTCGCAGCGGCCGCGAGGTCGTTGGCGTGGACGCCGATTTCGATCGTGAAACCGGCGAACCCACTCCTGAGTCAGTCGTGCTCACGAACGAGCGCGACCGGCTGCTCTGGCTCTCGCTCGGTGAGATCTCGCAACGCTGCCAGGTGCTGCTTCGCGCTTTGGCGACCGTGCCACCACCGAGTTACCAGGACATCTCGGCCGCGCTGGGCATGCCCATCGGAAGCATCGGGCCTACCAGGGCACGCTGCCTTGACCATCTCAAGCAACGGTTCGACGCGCATGCTGGCGCGAGCCCAGAGGCCACGAGCGGGGGTGCGTGATGGCGGAGCAGGCAATCGAGCCACTGCTCAGCGAGCTTCGTAACGTGGTCGAGCAAGCCGATCCGATCCCGGGTCACGTGGTCGCCGCGGCGAAGGCCGCTTTCAGCTGGCGCACGATTGACGCTGAGCTCGCCGAGCTCGCCGCTGATTCGATGCTCAGCGGCGCCGGGACACGGGCCGCCGATGCGGCAAGACTGCTGACGTTCCAAGCAGGCGCGGTCGAAATCGAGGTCGAGGTGGCCGACACCGGCGCCACGCGCCGCCTCACCGGTCAGCTGGTGCCGCCGTCAGCCGCCGCCGTGAGCGTGCGATGGGCCGACGGCTCGCTCGACGCGCAAGCCGACGATCTCGGCCGCTTCACCGTCGAAGCGGTGCCGGCCGGCACCGTGCGCATCGCGATCACCCGCCCCGACGACTCACGGACAGTTGTGACGAGCTGGGTGTCGATCTGACACCCTGCCAACCATGACGGCGGCAATCGAAACGGCGACCGGGCGCGACGGCGTGCCTTGGCAACGCTCCGACGACCGCACGTCGCTGCAACGAGAAGCCGAAAACGCGTACGCGTTGTGCGCGGTGGCCGCCGAAAAGGCGCAAGTGGTCGCGCGAGACATCCTCGAACGCTGCGGAGAGGACCACCTCGCCCGAATCATCGCCATGCGAGCTCTGGGCTTGGCACTTCGACAACTCGACGGACCGACAGCGGCACTGCAGATTCTCGAAAGCGCCGTCCGCCTCGGTCACAAGCACCACCTTGGACGCACCCTCGCCGAAGTGCGCATGACCTACGCCGCGATCCTGGCCGACGTCGGCCGCATTGACGCCGCGCTAGCCGAATGCAGCCAGGCCGGCAGTCAGTTGCGCGGTCGCGACGCCGGACCGCTGCATGCCCAACGGGCCCTGATTCTGGGCCGCGCCGGCCGAAACGAGGAGGCGCTAGCGGAGTTCGCCCGCGCGATTCCGCTCTTGCGAGCGACCCGCGACATCACGTTCTTGTGCCGGGTTTACATGAACCGCGCGAACGTCCTGGCCTACATGGGTCGCCTGCCGGCGGCCGAGCGAGACCTGAACACCGGCATCACCCTTGCCAGGGAGCATGGCCTCCAATACTTCGTGGCGACGCTCATCGAGACCCTCGGCTTCTACAACGTCCGCAAGGGTGACGTGCCAGCGGCCCTCCGGCTGTTCGCCGAGGCTTTGCATGACGCTGACGGGTACCCGAAGTTCAACGCGATCTACGACCGCGCAGAGGCCTTCCTCAGTGTCGGTCTCGCGCACGAAGCCCGCGAGTCCCTCGACCGGACGATCGGTGAAGTGGAGTCCGCGGGCTTCGCCGTCGACATCGCCGAGTGGCGGCTCATGCTGGCGCACGCGGCGCTGGCCGAGGGCGACGCGTCAGCCGCGCTCTCCTACGCCCGTCAAGCGTCGAGCGAGTTCCGCCGCCAGCATCGGCCACGATGGGCCGCCCTCGCCCAACACGTCGAGATTCGCGCCCGGTGGGCGCACGGCGAGCGAACGGCCAAGCTCGCAACCGCAGCGCGCGACGCGTACGCCAAGTTGTGGACCGCCGGTTGGCAGGTCGCCGCGCTGCACTGCCTCCTCGTCGCTGGCCGGGTGGAGCTCGACCGCGGCCGGCTGCAGACCGCGCGCGGCGACCTCGCCCAGGCGGCCCGCGCCCGCCGCACCGGGCCCGCCGACCTGCGCGCCGCCGCCTGGTACGCCGAGGCGCTGCTCCGACAGGCCGGCGGTGACCAGCGCGGCGCGGCGACCGCGCTCAAAGCGGGATTGCGCGTCGTCGACGAGCACGCCGCGTCGCTCGGCGCCACCGACCTTCGGGTGCACGCGAGCGGCCTCGGCGCCGACCTCGCCGAAGCCGGCGTCCGGCTCGCCGTCGACTCCGGCAAACCGGCCGCCGTCCTGGAGTGGATCGAGCGGTTCCGCGCAGGCACGTTGCGCCGTCGGCCGGTGCGCCCGCCGTCCGACACCAAACTCGCCGCCGACCTCGCCGAGTTGCGCCGCGTCACCGCCGACCTCGCGCAGACCACCGCCGCGGGCCGCGACTCCCGCGCCCTGCGAGCGCAGCAGCTTCAACTCGAGGAGGCCGTGCGCAGCCGGTCACGGCAAGCGAGCGGACGACGCGCGCCGTCCGCCCAACTCGACGTCGGCGAGCTCACCGCCGCGCTCGGTGACCGCGCGCTGGTCGAGATCCTTCGAGTGGACGACGCGATGCTCGCGGTCACCGCGGTCGACGGTCGGTTGAAGCTCACCACCTTGGGCGGTTACGACCAAGCGTTGAAAGAGCAAGAATCGCTGCGATTTTCGCTGCATCGGATCGCACGGCGACATGGTTCGAAGGCGTCGCTCGCGGCCGCCACCGCCGCGCTCGACCACGCGGCGGGCAATCTTGAAGAGCTGCTGCTGCGCCCGGTGCTCGACCTCGTCAGTGACCGCGAGCTGGTCATCGTGCCGACCGGGCACCTGCACGCGTTGCCCTGGCCGACCCTCCCCTGCTTGCGCGCGCGGCCGGTCGCGGTGGCGCCGTCCGCCACCACCTGGCTGGCCGCCACCAACGCCGGCCGAAAGCGGAGCCGCGCCGACGAGCGGGTGGTGTTAGTCGCCGGGCCTGAACTCGAGCACGCCACCCCCGAGGTGAAGACACTCGCCCGGCTTTATCAGTCGCCGCAGGTGCTCACCGACGGCAAAGCTTCAGCCGACGCGGTGCGGCACAGCATCGACGGCGCGGAGCTGGTGCACATCGCCGCGCACGGACGGTTCCGCGCCGACAACCCGCAGTTCTCCGCGATCGACCTGGCCGACGGACCGCTCACCGTCTATGACTTGGAGCGCATTCGCCGGGCGCCGCGCCGGATGATCCTCTCCGCTTGCGACTCCGGACTCTCCGCGGTGCACCCCGGTGACGAGCTGATGGGTCTCGCCGGCGCCGTTTTTTCCTTAGGCACCAGCACTTTGATCGCCTCGGTGGTGCCGGTGGCCGACGACGTCACCAAGGCGTTGATGGTGGAGTTGCACCGGGAGCTGTGCGCAGGCGCCTCCCCCACGACGGCGTTGGCGAAAGCCCAGGAGCAAGTGCGGGCCGACGGATTCGTCTGCTTCGGCGCGGCCTGATCAGCCCTTCGCGACGGGCCGCGACGGGTCGGTGATCCAGTTCGACCACGAGCCGACGTAAAGCCCCGGCGTCGGCAATCCAGCCAGCGTCATCGCGAACACCGTGTGCGCGGCGTTGACCCCTGAGCCGCAGTACGCGCCGACATCGCGACCGTCGGCGACTCCGGCAAACCGCGATCGAAGTGTCCCGACATC
>Ga0187809_10000198_pt1 | contig 38720 bp, 38 predicted proteins | sample NC_wetland_sal_i_8_FD_132415 | JGI IMG/M metagenome (GOLD analysis project Ga0187809, IMG submission 132415) | Wetland sediment microbial communities from Neuse River Estuary, North Carolina, USA - ASW_4 | ecosystem: Environmental > Aquatic > Freshwater > Wetlands > Sediment | place: USA: North... | reverse complement strand
TCGCGCCGCAAGCCGCCGGCTTCGACCCCGTCGCGCTCGACGAAGCCGTCCGCTTCGCCGCCGAACACGAGATCGGCTGGCCGCGCGACCTGCGCGCGCATATCGAGTCCGGCTTCTTCGAGCCGCCGCCGGACAACGCGATCCTCGGCCCGATCCGTCCGCGAGGCCCCGCCAACGGCCTGATCCTGCGCGGCGGCAAGCTGGTTGGGCGCTGGGGCGACACACGGCAGGTGGATTTCACCTTCTCCGTCGCCAAGAGCTACCTCAGCCTGCTCGCCGGCATCGCCGTGGCGGACGGGCTGATCGGCGAACTGGACGAGCCGGTTGCGCGCAGTGTGGACGATGGCGGCTTCAGCGGACCGCACAACGGCGCCATCACCTGGCGGCATCTGCTGCGGCAGACCTCCGAGTGGGAAGGCACGCTGTTCGGAAAATCCGACATCATCGACCGCAACCGCAATCTGGCGGTGGAGGGCAAGGGCCGCAAAGGCGACGCGCGTCCCCTGCAAACCCCAGGCACGCACTGGGAATACAACGACGTGCGGGTGAATCGGCTGAGCCTGGCGCTGCTGCGTCGCTTCCGCCGCCCATTGCCCGACGTGTTCCGCGACCGCATCATGCAGCCGATTGGCGCCTCGTCCGACTGGCGCTGGCACGGTTACCGCACTTCGCAGGTGGAGATCGATGGCAGGCTGATCGAATCGGTGTCCGGCGGCAGTCACTGGGGCGGCGGCGTGGAAATCCACGCGGAGGACCAGGCGCGCATCGGCCTGCTGATGCTGAACCGCGGCATGTGGAACGAACAGCGCGTGCTGCCCGAAGCATGGATTGCCGAATCGCTGACCCCGAGCGCGCTGAACCCGAATTACGGCTTGCTGTGGTGGTTGAACACCGGCCGGGCGCGCTATCCCAGTGCGCCCGCCTCCAGCTTCTTCGCGTCAGGGGCCGGCGGCAACATCACGTTCGTCTCGCCCGAACACGATCTTGTCGCGGTGATGCGCTGGATGGACCGCGACAGCACAGACCATTTCCTGGGGCTGGTGCTGACCGCGCTGCGCACATCAACTGGCGCGCATTAGGCTCCAAACCCAATTGGCGCCCGGCTTCGGAGTCAGCCAGAGAATTGGAACCACGGATGAACACGGATGAACACGGATGATTTCCAGCGGACCGTAGCGAAGTCGCGCAGTTCCGTTCGGGTCGGGACACAATAGTTACTGCCTGCCCTGGGCAGTCACGCTCGGATCGAGGCCGCATCACCGCGCCGCCTCCGCAGGCAGCCGCAGCGGCAGCAGCAGCAGCGCGGCCAGCAGCGCCAGGCCGCCGGCCAGCAGCAGCACGTCCAGCGCCGGCAGCGCATCGACCAGCGGCGCGGCCAGCGTCGGCGCGGCGGCCTGCGCCAGCAGCACCGGCACCGCCAGCCAGCCGAGCAGCGTCGCGTAGCCGGACGGGCCGAAGAACGCCAAGGGCAGCGTGCCGCGGTTGATTGTCAGGATGCCATTACTCATGCCGTACAGCAGCGCGAAGCCGCCGGCGGCGAAGGGTCCGCCCAGCAGCAGCGCCAGCGCGCCGAGCGGAAACAGCAACGCGCCGAACCGCGCGCGCAGCAGGATGCCGAGGCGCCCGCCGATCGACCATTCAATGATGCGGCCGCTCACCTGGCCCGGGCCGATCAGCGCGGCGACGAAGACGGCTTCCCCCATGGTCAGGCCGATGCCGTGCAGCAGCGGCAGCACGTGCGCGGCGATCGCCGAGGTGATGAACCAGCGCAGCGTGAAGAACCCGGCCAGGCACACCACGGTCAGGCGCTGCGACCGGCGCACCTCGCCGCCAACCGGGCGTGGCGCAACGGGTTGCGGTGCCGTGCCGCCGGGCACGAACAGACGCAGCAGCGGCAGGTTCACCCCGACTTGCAGTGCCGCGTAGAACAGCAGCAGGCCGCGCCAGCCCAGCATGCCGATCAGCCCGGCACCCAGGGACCAGAACACCGTGCTGGCCAGGCCGGCGAGCAGCGTGATGCCGGTGATGACCGGACCCGCTTCATGACCGAGCAATGTGCCGACGGTGGCGAATGCCGCGTCGTACAGGCCCAGGGCCATGCCGACGCCCAGCACGGTCCAGGCGGCGTACCACATCACCGGCCCGGGCGCGGTTGCCAGCAGCACCAACCCGGCGGCGAGGATCAGCACGCTTAGGCTCAGTGTGCCGCGGCCACCATGGGTGTCGATCCAACGGCCGACACGCGGGGCGCAGAAGCCGGTGACCAGCAGCGCCCAGGAGAACGCCCCCAGCACCAGCACCGGCGAGATGCCCAGGCTGTGCGCGACGGGGTTGCCGATGACCGCGGGCAGGTAGAACGTCACGCCCCACGACATCGTCTGGTTGATGCCAAGCACGATGGCGAGGCGGCGGCGATGGAGCATCAGCTTCGTTCCGCCGGCGGGGCGCTGCTGCCGCGGCCGAGGCTGCGCTGCAGCACGACGGTGTCCAGCCAGCGCCCGTGCTTCCAGCCGACATCCTGCAGCACGCCCACCAGGCGGAAGCCGCAGCGTTCGTGCAGCCGGATCGAGGCCAGGTGTGCGCTGTCGCCGACGATGCCGATCATCTGCCGCAGGTCGCGTTGCTCGCAGGCGGCGATCAGTGCCTGCAGCAGCGGCCGGCCGATGCCGCGGCCGATGCAGTCCGGGTGAAGGTAAACCGAGTCCTCCACCGTGTCGCCATAGGCGATGCGTGGGCGGTAGGTGCTGGCAAATGCATAGCCGGCCACGACGCCGTCGCGTTCGGCGGCCAGATAGGGAAACCCCTTGGCCAGCACGGCGGCGCGGCGCCGGCCCATCTCGGCGATGTCGGGCGGCTCGAGTTCGAAGGAGGCGGTGCCGTGCAGCACGTGGTGCGCATAGATCGCCTGGAAGATCGGCACGTCATCGTCGCGGCTTGGCCGGATCGTGACAGCGGAAGTTTCGCTCAAGGACGCGTCCAGTCTGGTCGCCGACCGCGTCCAGGAGACGCGTTCGGTAGGGGGAACTCAACGGCACCTCAGCATGCAGCGTGACCCGCACACCACGAATGCAGGTAGCGTATCAGCATTGGTTTTGCTTATGCACCCCGGCCGCTCCAGACCTGTCCCGCATTCGTCGGCACAGGCACCGCCATTGCTTCCGGCGCGCACGAATGCTCCGATGCTCGCACACTCAGCAGACCGTCCGCACGCCATGACCGATCCGATCACCGAAGAACTGTTCCGCAACGCCGTCGCCGCCCTCGGCGACGAGATGGTGCTGACCATCTACCGCACCGCCTATTCCGGCGTCCTGAAGAACATCATGGACTACAGCGCCGCGCTCTGTGACGCGGAGGGAAAGCTGGTGGCGCAGGGCCTGTCGCTACCCGGCCATCTGTGCTCCATCCCGGTCGCGCTGCAGGCCGTGCTGCGCCACTACGGCGACGACATCGCCGAGGGCGACATCCTGATCAACAACGATCCCTACGACGGCGGCATGCACCTGCCGGACATCTTCATCTTCAAGCCGCTGTTCGCCGAGGGCCGCGTCATCGCCTACGCCGCGACGATCTGCCACCACACCGATGTCGGCGGCCGGGTGCCCGGCTCCAACGCCTCCGACAGCACGGAGATCTACGCCGAGGGCCTGCGCATCCCGCCGCTGAAGCTGTATGAGCGCGGTCAGCCCAACCCGACGCTGTTCCGCCTGATCGAACGCAACGTGCGCGTGCCCAACCGGGTGTTCGGCGACATCCGCAGCCAGCTTGCCGCCTGCGAGATCGCCGCGCGCGGCATGGCGGACCTGGTCGCCCGCTACGGCGCCGATGACATCCACACGCTGATGGCCGCGGCGATGGATTATTCCGAGCGCCTCACCCGCCACTGCCTGGCCGAACTGCCCGACGGCGAGGCGAGCTTCACCGACTGGATCGACGACGACCAGATCGACGCCGGCAAGCCGATCAAGCTGGTGTGCACGGTGCGCAAGCATGGCGAGCACATGGAGGTCGACTGGACCGGCAGCGCACCGCAGGTGAAGGGTGCGATCAACAACACCTGGAGCTACACAGCCGCTGCCAGCTTCACCGCGGTCAAGTCGGTGCTGTCAATCAACATGCCGAACAACGACGGCGTGTTCCGCCCCATCCAGGTGATCGCGCCGGCCGGCACCATCATGCACGGCAAGCTGCCCGCCGCCTGCGCCGCGCGCGGCCTCACCGGGTTCCGCGCCGTCGATTGCTGCTTCGGCGCGTTGGCGCAACTGTATCCCGACCGGGTGTTCGCCGCATCGGAAGGCGGCAACACCGGCCTGACGATCGGCGGCTATGACAAGGATCTGCAGCCCTTCATCTACGTGGATTTTCTGTCCGGCGCCTGGGGCGGGCGGCCCTGGGCCGACGGACTGGACGGCAACACCAGCATGTTCGCCAACATGGCCAGCTTCTCCGTCGAGGTGATCGAGGCGGACAATCCGCTGGAAGTGCTGGACTACGAATTCGTGCCGGACAGCGGCGGGGCAGGAAAATTCCGCGGTGGCATGGCGCAGCGCAAGACGTGGCGCATGCTGGCGGACGAGGGAATCCTGCAGGTGCGCGCCGACCGGCAGACGCACCAGCCGTACGGGCTGCACGGCGGCAGTCCGGGCCGCGCCGGCCGCAACCTGCTCGATCCGGGTATGCCGTCGGAACAGGCGCTGCATGCGAAGCTGACCATGACGCTGCGCGCCGGCCAGGTGTTCTGTCATGAACTGCCGGGGGCCGGCGGCTGGGGCGATCCGCTCGAGCGCGACCTCGCTCTGGTCGCCCGGGACCTGCGCGACGGGCTGGTTACGGCCGAAGCGGCGGAGCGCGACTATGGCGTGGTAACGCAAGGAAATCCGCCGCGTATCGATGCGGCCGCGAGCGAGTCGTTGCGCAGCGGGCGCCGCGCCGCCGGCCGCACGACGGGGTGAAATCGTTCCGCTGGCGTCGCACAGCAATCACAGGCGCCGGCCGGAAATTTCCTACCCGTTCATGTCTTTTTTGTCAGATTGGTTGCCATCCCTGGCGCAGACCCTTTTTAGCCATAGTGGGACGATTAGAAGAATCCTGCACAAACCGCACGAGCCGCCGAAGCTTTTGCTCCGGAGGGCCATGTCGGCTGTTGCGCAGAACACTACAGAGGCGTGACGAGGCCATGAACACGCCGCTCACCTTTCCCCATTTCCGGCAACGCACAGCCGCAGAGGGATCGATCGGCCGACAGCGATGGCAGTGGACCGTACTCGGCGTCGTCCTGATCGGCGCAACCATGTCCGCGCTGGATATCAGCATCGTCAACATCGCCCTGCCGACGATCAAGCGCGAATTCGACGCCCACCTGTCTCTGATCGAGTGGGTGTCGATCGCCTACATGATTGTGCTGGCGATCTCATTGCCCGTTGTCGGCCGCCTGGCCGACATCTTCGGACGCAGCCTGCTGTACAACATTGGATTCGGCGTCTTCGTGGTGGGTTCCGCGCTGTGCGGCCTGGCGCCGAATGCCATGGTGCTGATCGTCGCGCGCGCACTGCAGGCGATCGGCGCCGGATTGCTGCAAGCCAATTCCGTGGCGCTGATCACGCAGGTGTTCCGCAGCCGGGAACTGGGACGCGCACTCGGCATCCAGGCGGCGGTGCAGGCCACCGCGATGGCGCTGGGGCCCTTCATCGGCGCCGTGCTGGTCGCCTGAGTGGGATGGCGCGCCATCTTCTATGTCAACGTGCCGATCGGCATCATCGGCGGCATCGCCGCGCATTTCGTTCTGCCGCGCTACCATCCAACCGTGCAGCAGAAGAAGATCGACTACACCGGCATCGTTCTGTTTACGCTCGCACTGATGGGTGTGGCGTTGGCGGTGAACCATGCGCAAATCAGCGGCTGGGGGTCCACCCTCGTGGGGTGTGAGGCGGCTGCCGGGCTGGCCTGCCTCGCGCTGTTCGTTCGCGCCGAACGCAGGACCCACAGCCCGATGATCGACCTGTCGCTGTTCCACCACTACCGGCTGATCGCCGGCAATGCGACCGCTTTCCTGGCGTATTACGCGCTGTTCGCGGTGCTGTTCCTGCTGCCGTTCTATTTCGAGCAGGTACTCGGCTACAGCACGCTGCACTCCGGCGTGATGCCGGTGCCGGCCTCCATGGCCGTGCTGGCGCCCTTCGCCGGCGCCGCGTCCAACCGGTTCGGCAGCCGCAACCTGACGCTGGCCGGCTCCATCATGCTGACCATCGGCTGCTTCATGCTGATCTTCACCTCAGCAACCGGTTCCCCTGCGCTGCTGGTGGCGGCGATGGTGATCCTCGGCGCCGGCCTGGGCATTTTCACCCCCGCCAACAACCGTGCGACCATGGCCGCGACGCCGCGCGACAAGCTCGGCGTGATGGGCGGTCTGCTCAACATGATGCGCTCCGCGGGGCTGATCTTCGGCATCGACATCTCCGGCATGCTTTTCGTCATGCTGGCGAACACCGACACCACAAGCACGAACCTGCCGCACCGCGCCGGCAACGCACTCGCCTTCCTCAGCACGCCCGCGTTCATGGAAGGCTTCCACGGCGTGATGATCTCGCTTGCGGCGGTGGCGCTGCTGTCCGCCATCATGTGCTGGTTCCGCAGGCATGAAGGCATGATCCAGACGGTGCCGGCGCACGGCGAGTCGCTCGAGTTGATGTGACCGCAATCGGCGGGATAGCGTCGTGTTCGCCGCAACCCCGCCCGAGGCCTGTCACGCATGCGGAGCAAAGCCAGCAGCCAGGTCGCCGTGTGGGATCTCGCCACCAGGCTGTTCCATTGGCTGACCGTGGCGCTGGTCGCCGCGGCCTATGTGACATGGCGGCTCGATTGGATGGACTGGCACGCCTATGCCGGCGAGGCGGTGCTGGCGCTGGTGCTGTTCCGGGTCGCCTGGGGGTTTGTCGGCAGCGACACCGCCAGGTTCGCGGGCTTCCTCGGCTCGCCGGCCGCCGCCATGCGGCATCTTGCCTATCTGTTGCGCCGCGAGCCCGATACGCAGGTGGGTCACAATGCGGCGGGCGGCTGGATGGTGGTGCTGCTGCTGGTCCTGCTTTTCGCCCAGTCGCTGACCGGGATCATCGACAACAACGACGTGGCCGATGCCGGACCGTTGACCGATCGGCTGCCCGCCAGGCTGCTCGACCTGATCGACACCCTGCACGGCGTGTTGTGGGATGCGCTGCTTGCCGCGGTGGCGCTGCACGTGGCGGCGATTGCGATCTACGCGCTGGCGAAGGGACACAATCTGCTGCGGCCGATGCTCACCGGACGCAAATATGTGCCAACCCTGCGGTCGCCGCCGCGCATGGCATCGCCGGTCCTGGCCCTGCTGGTGCTGGTTTGCAGCGCCGCCGCGGCAGCGCTGCTCGCCAACATCCTGTGACCGCGCGTCAGGCCTTCGGCGGCATCACTTGGCCGCGGATTTCGCCGGCCGGATGGTCCTTGGTGTGCACGTTGATATACAGCTCGCCGGCCATCAGCTGCTTGGCCTCCTCCGGCTTCAGCTTGGCGCTGCCCTTGATCGGGCTGGACACCGGCTTGCCCTTCTTGGTGAGCCAGATTTCCACCGGCCCGTTTTTTCCTTCCATCGCCGGGCCATGGAAATGCGCCATGGTGACCGGGCTGGACATATCACTGTAGGTGATATTCCAGGTTATCGTGTGGGAGCTGGTGTTGTAGGTGAGGTGAGCGGTTCCCTTGCCGGAGGTCTGCACCGGCGGCACCTGCTGCTCCCCGGTCAGCGGCACGTTGAAGGACATTGATTTGGCCAGCGCGGCCTCTGGCATCCCCGCCAAGGCAAGCGGCATGAGTGCAAGCAACGCTCGTCGAGAGACTGGCATGTGCGTCCGCCCTTTGCTGATTCGCCATGACAACAACCATGGCGGTGGAAGTGTACCGACCGATCTTCGAAGAAAGCAATAACCGCGTCGTCGCCTCTCCACCCCTGGGGCGAGAGGGTCAGGGCGAGTTGCGGGGAACTGCCGGCGTCGATGACGCCTTCCCCAACCACCTCAGAACCGGAAGTAGATGAACGGCACGGCGACATCGGTTCGCGCGAACAGCTCCAGGATCAGCCCGCACAGCGCCAGCGCGACCGCCCCTTTGATTCCGCCGAACCAACCCTCGCCGCGGCACAGCCATGCCTGCATCCGGCGGTCGCGGTCAAGCGCCAGCCAGAGCAGGCTTAGCCCCGCCAGGGCAAGGAACGTGCCCGGCATCCCCGACAATGGACGCAGCGGCCCGGTAAACAATTCCCCCAACACCTGCGCCGTGGCGGAAAAATTCGCGGTGCGGAAGCCGACCCAGCCGAGGGTGACCAACACGAATGTGGTTGCAACTGAAATCGCATGGCCTGCCGCATTCCTCGCCGCCAGACGCTCGCCGCGCCATTGCCGCCAGGCGCGGTGAAGCCCCAGCAGCAGGCCGTGGTACAGCCCCCAGACCACGAAGTTCCCGCTCGCGCCATGCCACAACCCGCCAAGTCCCATGGTGAGCATTAAGTTGACGTAGGTGCGCGCGGTGCCGCAACGGTTGCCGCCGAGTGGAATGTAGAGGTAGTCGCGCAGCCAGGTGGAGAGCGAGATGTGCCAGCGCCGCCAGAATTCGGTGATGTTGGCCGCCAGATACGGGCGCTCGAAATTCGATGGCAGGTCGATGCGGAACAGCCGGGCGCAGCCGCGCGCGATGTCGGTGTAGCCGGAGAAATCGAAATATATCTGCAGCGAGAAGGCGAAAATCCCCACCCAGGCCGCCAGCATGCCGGCGTGCCCGGCCTGGTGGTTGAAATACAGGTCGGCCACGGTGGAAAAATTGTCGGCGAACACGGTTTTCTTGATCAGCCCCTTCAGCGCCTGCGTGATGCCCCAGGCGATGTCGTCGCCGGACGGCACCGGCCGGCCGTGCAACTGCGGGAAGAACTGGCCGGGCCGGATGATCGGTCCGGCAACCAGATGCGGAAAGAAGGCGATGAACACCGCGAAGTCGAGCAGGCTGCGGCGTGGTTGCAGAACGCCGCGGCGGATATCGACGTTGTACGCGATCGCCTCGAAGGTGTAGAAGGAGATGCCCACCGGCAGCACGATGTGCAGCACCAGGCCGCCGGTTGGCAGATGCAGCAGGCCGGTGACGGTGCCGAGGAAGAAGCCGTAGTATTTGAATGCGCCAAGCAGGCCGAGGTCGGCGGCGATGGCGCCGGCCAGCAGGATGCGGGCTCGGCGCGGCGCTGCGCGGCCGATGGCGAGGCCGCTGGCATGGTTGAACACGACGCAGCCGGCCAGCAGCGCGACCAGCGGCGGATTCCATGCACCGTAGAAAACGAAGCTTGCGCCCGTCAGAACGGCCCGGGCGTAGCGCTCCGGCACGGCATAATAGGCGGTGATGGCGGCGGCGAAGAACACCCAGAACTGCAGTGAGTTGAACAGCATCAGGGTGCGGTGGGCAATCGCTGCAGCACGGACTGGGCCAGCATTGTGGAGAAACGCTGCCGCCCGGTGCGGTTCAGGTGCAACCGGTCGAAGAAGAACGCCGGCCGTTCCAGTGCGGTGAAGGTCGCGGCCGGCAGCACTTCCACCATGCCGGCCTGTTCCAGCCGGGCAAGTGCACCGCTGGGTGTGTCATCCGGCGGCGCGAGGTAATCCAGCGGGCCGCGCGGAATGCGATAGACGAACAGCCGCACCTGCGCCTGCCGGCACAGCGCGGCGATGCGGCCGATCCATAAGCGGCGGTAGGCCGCAGCAGCGGCATTCTCCGGTGCTGCCTTGCGCAGGCGCTGAAAGCGTTCGGCATAGGCCGGCAGCAGGCTGGTCTGTTCCTCACCGCGTCCCGGCGGCAGCGTCAACCGCCCGCTCCCCGGGTCGAACGCCAGTCCGGCCAGCGACGCCGCTCGGCCGGGATAGGCATGGATCCAGTCGTAGCCGTGCCGGCGCCACCCGGTCACGTTGTACACGCGTCGCATCGGGTCGGCCAGGAAGTCGCGCAAGTCGGCGCTGTAGAACATGCCCTTGAGCAGGATCGCCTCCAGCGCGCGCACGCGGTTGGCCGCGGAGGCGAACGTCCATGGGAAATCGGCCAAATCCGCCGAGCCCAGCAGCGGATGCAGGTAGGCGATGTCGCTGTCGCGGTCGGCCAGAAGTTCTTGGCCGTCGTCGTGGTAGCTGGTCAGCATCAGCACGACCGCGGCCAGCCGCTGCCCTGGATCATCCAGTTGGCGCAGCAGGTAGTACCAGACGCGCGGTGTCGTTCCGGGCACGGCAGCGTTGAAGAACGTATAGGGCGAGCTTTGCGATGCCGCGGCGTGCTGCGCCACGGCGGCGGAAAAGCCCTCAGACACACGCGAGTCGCCGATCGCGAGGATCGCGGTGCGGTGCCGCGGGATGTGGCTGAAGTTGTCGATCGCCACGCCGATGGTACCGGCGCTGGATTCCGGGGCGACCCAGCGGAAGTAGACGCCGCCGAAAAGGACCGCGTCGGCCACCAGGAACAGCGCAAAGCCGACCACGCATCGCGCGCAAATGGAACGGAACCCGCGCCCTCGGTTTCCCTCTCCGCCTCCTGGGGGGCAGAGGGTCAGCGTGAGGCGGGGGTGACCTGCGCCCCTTCGACCCAAGGCTTTTTTGCCGTGACCAACCATGAGCCCGCCTGGACGGGATTGCCGGACCCATGATGGTGCAATCGGGTTGACCCAAGGTTAATGCCGCCTGCCAGTGACGCGTCACCGGCCAGGCACAGCGGGAGGCCAGGGGCAACCGCTACGGCGGGATCGCCTCGCCCGGCCGCACGCCCCAGATCTCGCCGCGCCGCAGGTAGCCGCCATAATTGCCGACCTGCACTCGGCACCACTCCGAGCCGGGCGGGCAGGAACTGATGCGCCCGACCACCCCCGGTTTCAGCACCGCCACCGCCCTTGCCGCTTCGCGCGGTTCGGCGCGCAGCGTGGCGTCCTGCCGCTCCACGTCAAAGCTGCGCCGGCCGGTCAGCGTGGCCTGGTGCACCCAGCCACGGGTGCCGTCCGGCATGCGGACCAGCCGCCAGTTGTCGAACTCGCGCTCGATCTCCACCGGCAGGTAGCGGCGCTTGTAAACCCACTCGATCGGATAGCGGGTGCCGGGACCGCTGCGCAGGTTCACCTCATCGGTGCGCAGCGCCGCAAAGCGGGGGAGCGGCAGGCCGGTGGTGGCGCCCTTGTCCGGCTCCGGCACCGGCGCCTGCTTCTTCCCTGGCAGCGGCGTCGCCGCGGCCTGGGCCGGCGCAGGCTTGGTTTCCGCCTTGGCGGCCGGCGGAGTGACCGCGGTCTTTGCCCCCGCCGCATGGCCCGCCCCTGCATTCCGCGGCGCTGGATGGCCCGCCGCCGCATGGCCCGTCGCCGCATGGTCCGGCGCTGGATGGCCCGCGGCTGGATGGGCCACGGCCGAATGGCCTGACACCGGATGCGGGGGCGGCTGGTGCAAAGGCGGTTTGTGGCGGGTCTCCGTATGCCGCGGTTGCAGCACGGGCGTGTGGTGCCGGTCCTCGTGCACCGGGGTGAGCGGGGCGGGGCTTGGTGCCCGCGGCGGCGTTTCCGTCTGGCGATGTTCGGGCAACTGCAACGTTCCGCTCTGCGCCAGGGTAGGACTCCCCGGCCAGAGCAGTGCGCCGCTCAGCGGCAGGAGCAGGACCAGGGGATGGACGAAACGGTGCATGGGCGCATGCCTGCCAAGCCGTATCGCGTCGGGTCAAGATTCTCCGGAGCCACAGCGGAATTTTATTCCGCCCGCGGCGTCAGATCGCCACAATCTGCCCGGCGCCGACCGCGGACAGGAACGTGGCAACGCCGGCGACTTCCACCCCGGGGAGCAGCCGTGCGGCATCCAGGCCCTCGGCCCGCAGCCCGGCCTCGCAGGCGATCAGCCGGACGCCCAGCTCCGCGGTGGCGGCGCGTAGTTCCTCCAGGCCGGCGACCCCGGCGGCCTGCACCCGTTCGTCGCGCGCCGAGTCCTGCAGACCCGACCAGTCGGCGAACAGTGCATGGCAGCCGGCGTTGGTGGCGAACACCACCACGGAGCGGCCGAGGGCAGCGGCGCCGGACGCCAGCACGAAGGCGTAGTGCGCCCGGTCGTGGGTGCCGGACAGCAGCAGGATGCCCAGCGGTTCAGACGGCACAGACGGGCGCCGGAACGTTGGTGTGCCGCGAAAGGTCGCGGATCGTCGCCTGCGGCCCGCACAGCGCGCAATCCGGGTCGGGGCGCAGCTTGACCACGCGGAAGCGGGTGGCCAGCGCGTCCCACACCAGCAGCCGGCCGGACAGGGTGTCGCCGATGCCGAGGATCTCCTTCAGCACCTCGGTCGCCTGCAAGGTGCCCATCACCCCCGTCACCGCGCCGAACACGCCGGCCTCGCTGCAACTCGGCACCATGCCGGGCGGCGGCGCCTCGGGATACAGGCAGCGGTAGCAGGGGCCACCCTGGTGCGGCTTGAACACCGACAACTGGCCGTCGAAGCGCAGCACGGCGGCGGATACCAGGGTGCGGCGGGCCAGCACGCAGGCATCGGCGGCGAGGAAGCGCGTCGGAAAATTGTCGGTGCCGTCGCAGACCAGGTCATAGCGCGAGATCAGCTCCAGTGCGTTGTCCGCATGCAGGCGGAACGGGTGGATCTCCACCTTCACGCCAGGGTTGATGGCGCGCGCCGACTCCGCGGCCGATGCCGCCTTCGGTTGGCCGATCCGGGCGGTGCTGTGGGCGATCTGCCGCTGCAGGTTCGACAGCTCCACCTCGTCGTCGTCGACGATGCCGATGGTGCCAACGCCCGCCGCCGCCAGGTACAGCACCAGCGGCGAGCCGAGGCCGCCGGCGCCGATCACCAGCACGCGGGCGGCCTTCAGCTTCGCCTGGCCGACGCCGCCGACCTCCCGCAGCAGGATGTGCCGCGAGTAGCGTTGAATCTCGTCTTCGGTGAAATCGAGTTCGTCCATGGGCATGCGATATGGTGCGCGGATCGCGTTGGGAAAGGAAGGGCAGGGGGTTGCTTCCCGCGGCGGCGAGCCGCCTATTCTTCCGGTAAATATTGCGGGAGAGAAGTCCATGGAGTTCGGCCTGTTCCACGAATTCCCGTCCTTGCCGAACCACTCCGACGCCGAGGCCTTCGATGCCGCGTTCGATCTGGTGGACGGCGCCGAACGCTGGGGACTGGACGCGATCTGGCTGGCGGAGCTGCATTTCGATCCGGCGCGTGCCGTGCTGTCCGCGCCGATGTGCGTGGCCAGCGCCATTGCCGCGCGCACGCGACGGATGAAGATCGGCATCGCGGTGCAGGTGCTGCCGCTGTGCAATCCGCTGCGCATCGCCGAGGAGGCGGCAACGGTGGACCAGATCAGCCGCGGCCGGCTGATCTTCGGCGTCGGCCGCAGCGGCGTGGCGAAGACCTACGAGGCGTATGGCGTGCCCTATGCCGAGAGCAAGGACCGTTTCGCCGAGACGCTGGACATCATCCGGCAGGCCTGGACGCGGCCCACGATCTCCTATTCCGGGCGGTTCTTCCAATTCCAGGACGTGTCGGTAACGCCGCGGCCGTATCAGCTTCCGCTGCCGGAGATCCGCGTCGCCGCGACCAGCGCCGATACTTTCGCCACCACGGGACAGCAGGGGTTGCCAATCTTCCTGGCGGTGCGGCACGAGGACGCGCGGATGTTCGCGCCGCAGATCGCCGCCTACCGGGATGCCTGGCGCGCCGCCGGCCATGCCGGCGCGGGCCGGGTGTTCCTGCGCGCGCCCGGCTATATCGCGGCGACGGCGGAGCAGGCCCGGGCCGAGGCCGAGGCCAGCCTGATGCATTATTACCGGGCACAGGCCGCGCTGCTGTCGGATTCCGCCGGCCGCTCCGGCGTGGACGCCGCGGACCATCGGGCGCGCACCGCGCACCGGCTGGCCACGATCACCTATGAGGAGGCGCTGCGGGGCTCGGTGTTCATCGGCACGCCGGACGCGGTGACGGCGCAGTTGCGCGCGCTGCAGGACGAACTGGGGCTGGACGGGGTGCTGCTGGAGTTCAACTGCGGCGGCAGGGTGCCGCATGCGCTTGAGATGAACGCGCTGCGTTTGCTGTGCCAGGAGGTGATGCCGCGGTTTCACTGAGCCCCGGAGCGATCGGTCGGGCGGCGGGCGCGGTTCGCCGCTTGTGCCCGCCCGAAAGGTAATGACAGGCCGCGCTCAGTCGTTTTTCGGCGCGGCCGGTCGGCCGCCGCGTCGGCGTCTCCTGCGTAACCGGAATGCACCGCTCCGGCCTGTGCGTCTGCTGTCTCCCAGGGCGCCGGCAGCGGATATCCGACAGGGCCGCCCGAACCCGGCCCTGTCGGCTCTCACTCGGGTTCGTTCAGCCCATGCGGTGCAACGCGCACAGCTTGTTGCCGTCCGGATCGCGCAGATAGGCGAGATACATCGGTCCGGCGCTGCCCTGGCGGACGCCCGGCGGATCCTCGATCGCCGTGCCGCCGTTTGCGACGCCCGCCTTGTGCCAGGCATCGGCCTGTTCCTGGCTTGCCATCTTGAAGCCGATCGTGCCGCCGTTGGCGTGCGTGGCCACCTTGCCGTCGATCGGTTTGCTGACCATGAACAATCCGCCGTTATGGATGTAGAGCAGGCGGCCCTTGGCGTCCTGCGTGCCGGGCTTGCCGCCCATCGCGCCGAACAGCGCATCGTAGAATTGTTTCGATCGGGCGATGTCGTTGCTGCCGACCATGACGTGACTGAACATGCGGTCTCCTCCTCGCTGGAATTACGTGAATCTGTTGCCTCTGCGCCGCGCAGCAGACCATGGTTTGTCGGCGGCGAAAAGGCCCTCGCGCCGGCCGAAGGGGTTCAGTCCTTCAACAGGCGTGCCGCCCAGTCGGCGACCGCATCGCCACTGCTGATGTCGGCCTGCACCAGCCCATCGATCATGAAGGTCGGCGATACGTGGATGCCGTTCTGGCGGGCATACTTGCAGTGCCATTTGACCTCGCGGTCGAGGTCGGGAATCGCGAAGGCTCCGGCAAGCTGCACGCCGCTGTAGCGTTCGATCCGCGCGATGATGTCGTTGGGCGTGGCGTCCATGTTGGGGCCGCGGCAATGGCGCTCGAATTCGAATTCCTCGCGGTGCGCTGCAACCGCGGCCATCACGGATTTGGCGACCTGCTTGCCGCCCGGCAGCGTGGAGGCGGCCAGGACGCAGCGCACGATCACGCCGGAATACATGTGCCAGGGCTGCGACTGCAGGCGGATCTTCACGGTGATGCGGTCTTCGCCGGCCAGTGCGAGCAGGTCATCGAGCTTGCCGAAGGCCTTCACCGAAAACGGACAGGTCGGTTCGAGGAACATCTCGAACACGCGCGGCCCATGGCCCCAGGCGAGCGGATCGGCGTGCCATGTCATCAGTTGGTTCTCCATGCTTGTGGCCAGTGTTGTACGACTATTAAGGCCCCCGCCGCCGCATGCCGCCACGTCCGCGCCGCTTGCTCGGGTCATATCCGCCACCGCCAGGCCCCAGCGGCTCCGGCGTGCGATCCTTCCGTCCACGCGCGCCAGCCGCACCCGGCCGCAGCGACGCGCTTGACGCCGGCGGCGGTTCCAGCCCCAGGTCCAACGCTTCCAACCGCTTGATCTCGTCGCGTAGCCGAGCGGCCTCCTCGAACTCCAGATCCGCCGCAGCGGCGCGCATGCGCTTCTCCAGTTCGGCGATCGACGCTTTCAGATCCTTGCCGACGAACTGCGTGGCGGCGGAGTCCTTTACCGGCGCGACGGTGACGTAGTCCTGTTCGAACACGCTCTCCAGCACCTTGGCGATCGTGCGCTTGATGGAAATCGGCGTGATACCGTGTTCCTCGTTCCACGCGCGCTGCTTGTTGCGGCGGCGTTCGGTCTCCTCGATCGCCGCGCGCAATGACCGCGTCATCGTATCCGCATACAGGATCACCCGCCCGTCCACATTCCGCGCTGCTCGGCCGATCGTCTGAATGAGCGAGGTCTGCGACCGGAGGAAACCCTCCTTGTCCGCATCGAGGATCGCCACCAGCTCGCACTCCGGAATATCCAGTCCCTCGCGCAGCAGGTTGATCCCCACCAGCACGTCGAACACGCCCACGCGCAGGTCGCGGATGATCTCGATGCGCTCCAGCGTGTCGATATCGGAGTGCAGGTAGCGCACCTTCACGCCGTGTTCCGTCAGGTATTCGGTCAGGTCCTCCGCCATGCGCTTGGTCAGCGTGGTGACCAGCACGCGCCCGCCACGCGCGGCGACGGTGCGTACCTCCGCCAGCAGGTCGTCCACCTGGTGTTCCACCGGCCGGACTTCCGTCACCGGATCGACCAATCCCGTCGGCCGGATCACCTGTTCGGCAAACACGCCGGCGGTGCGTTCCATTTCCCAAGGGCCCGGCGTAGCGGACACGAAAACGGTCTGCGGACGGAAACGCTCCCACTCCTCGAATTTCAGCGGCCGGTTGTCGATGCAGGATGGCAGCCGGAAACCGAACTCCGACAGGATGCTCTTGCGCGCGAAGTCGCCGCGATACATGCCGCCGAGCTGCGGGACGGTGACGTGGGATTCGTCAACGATGAGCAGGGCGTTCTCCGGCAAGTACTCAAACAAGGTCGGCGGCGGGTCGCCGGGATTGCGTCCGGTGAGGTAGCGCGAGTAGTTCTCGATGCCTTTGCAGGAGCCGGTCGTTTCCATCATTTCGATGTCGAAGGTGGTACGCTGCTGCAGTCGCTCGACTTCCAGCAGCTTGCCCTCGGCGGTGAGTTCGTCCAACCGCTGCTTCAGCTCCACCTTGATGTCGCGGATCGCCTGGTTCAGCGTTGGCCGCGGCGTGACGTAGTGGCTGTTCGCATAGACGGTGATCTCCTCCAGCGCCGCGGCCTTTTCGCCGGTCAGCGGGTCGAACTCGTGGATCGATTCGACCTCGTCGCCGAACAGCGTCACGCGCCAGGCGCGGTCTTCGTAGTGGCTGGGGAAGATATCCACCGTCTCGCCGCGCATGCGGAAGGTGCCGCGCTGGAACGCTGCGTCGTTGCGGCGGTATTGCAGCTCCACCAAACCCTTCGCCAGCGCGTCGCGGTCGATGCGTCCGCCGGTCTCCAGCTTCACCACCATGCGGGCATAGGTCTCGACCGAGCCGATACCGTAGATGCATGAGACCGACGCCACGATGATCACGTCGTTGCGCTCCAGCAGCGCCTGCGTGGCGGCGTGGCGCATGCGGTCGATCTGTTCGTTGATCTGCGCGTCTTTCTCGATATAGGTGTCGGTGCGCGGGACGTAGGCTTCGGGCTGGTAGTAGTCGTAGTAGCTGACGAAATACTCCACCGCGTTGTTGGGAAAGAAGCTCTTCATCTCGCCGTACAGCTGCGCGGCCAGCGTCTTGTTCGGCGCCAGGATCAGGGTGGGCTTCTGCACCGCCTCGATCACCTTGGCCATGGTGAAGGTCTTGCCCGAGCCGGTGACGCCGAGCAGGACCTGGTCGCGCTCTTCGGCGCGCACGCCGGCGGTGAGTTCGGCGATCGCGGTGGGCTGGTCGCCATTCGGTTCGTACTCGGATACCACCTGCAGGCGCCGCGTCAGCGGCTTGGCGGGCTGCTTCTGCGGGGTGAACAGGACGGGCGGCGGCGGCCGGAGCAGGGTCTGTGACATGGCGGATTCCTCAGCCCCGTAGATTTGGCGATGGAGGCCGGTGGAGTCGAGGGGTGAAAGCGCCCGTCAGGAGAGACCGATGCGGGACTGCCTGCCCCGCACCGGTGCGCGATCAGTAGGATAGCGCGGTCTGTTCCACCGGCACCCATCGGCCGCTATGCACCACGGTCAGGAACGATTTGGTGGAACCATGATGCTGCTCCGGCCCGAAGGACAGCTCGGAGCCGAACATGTCCTTGTAGCTGTGGATGCTCTCCATCGCCTTGATGAAGCTGTCCACCGTCAGGTCGCGGCCGGCCTTCTGCAGCCCCAGGATCACCAACTGGGCCGCGGTGTAGCCGACCTCGCCATGGAAATTCACGTCGTTCCCGTAGCGTGCCTTGTATTTCTGCGCGAAGGCCTGCACCTCCGGCCGCGGATCGTCCGGGTACACGTACAATGCGGGCGTCATGCAGAAAAAGCCTTCGGTCGCGCCGCCCGGCAGGCTCGCCACCGCCGTGTCGTAGGACGCGAACTGCCCCACCATGTCGACATTCCAGCCCATCTTGCGCGCGGTCTGGACGATGATGTTGGTGTCACGGACGATTGTGCCCAGCATCACCGCGTCGCAGCCGGCGTCATGCAGCTTGCTGACCGCGGCGTTGAAGTCGGTGTCGGTCGGCTTGTGCGCTGTGGTTGCGATCACCTGCATGCCCATCGCCTTGGTCTGCGCCACCACGCCGGCCAGCACGTCCTTGCCGAAATCCGAGTCCTGATACATCACGCAGAACTTCTTCCGCCCGCGCTTCTCGAAGAAATACTTCACCGCCGAGCGCATCTGGTCGTAGTAGGAAGCGAATTGCGCGAACTTCAGCTTGTTGTAAGGCTGGTACATCGACCGCGCCGCGGTCAGCGGGAACATGTTCGGCACGTTGCGGGCGAACTGCCGCGGCATGTTGGCATCGTTCATCGGCGTGCCGCCATCGTCGAGCGCCAGGAAGATGTGGTCGCTGTTCAGCAGCTTGTTCAGCGCCTGCACCGCGCGCGGCACGGTGTACTGGCTGTCCTCCACCACGTAGCGGATCTTGCGGCCGTTGATGCCGCCTTTGGCATTCACCTCATCGAAGGCAAGGCGTATCGCGTTGCTGTTGTTGACGCCCTGCACGGCGGTGACGCCGGACAGGTCGGTGATCGTGCCGATGACGATCTCGTTGCCGGTGACTCCCTGGACGTCGGCGGCGCCGGCGGGCGTCGCGGCGAACAGCAGGCTGGAGGCAAGTATGGCCAGCAAAGCCCGAACTGGACTTCTGGGCATGACGGATCCCTTCCCTTGACGGCCGAATGGCCGCGGTCGTTGCGTTTATGGCGAGCGCCAGGCTCCCCAGGGGCAGCCTAGACCGAGAATGAAGCCGTGGTAATCCCAGTTTGCGTTATGGCAAGCCGGGCGGGTCACAGGGTGATGCGCACCCAATCGCCGTCGGCCGTCCAGCGCGTGCCGTAGCCCGCGCCGCGCGCGGCGAGGTCCGCCAGTTCGGCGCCTTCATCCGCCAGCCGGCACGGCACCGTTTCGTTCCGCGCGTTGTGGCGCACGAAGCGGAACCGCGCATCGGCCAGCGCGGTGCCGCGGAACTCCGCCTGCACCATCATGCCAATCCAGTCGCCATGCGCCCGTCCGCCATGGCCGGTATGAAACGAAAAGCTGCCGAGGCCATAGAAGATCGGCTTGCCGCGATACACTTCCACTGGCAGCGAATAATGGGGTCCGTGGCCGATCACGATGTCCGCTCCGGCATCGATCGCGGTGCGGGCGATCTGCGGCATGTAATCCAGCACGTCCTTGTGCAGGCCCCAATGGCACGACGCCACCACCACGTCCGCCTGCTGCCGCAACGCCGCAATGTCATCGGTGAAGCTGCGCAGCGAGTCGCGATCCGCCCAGGTGATGACCACCGGCGGAATGCCCGGCCGGTTCATCGGCGGGATTTCCGGCCGCGCCTTGTGCATCGGCACCTGATACGCGGTGTGCGCGCGCAGCACGGCAATCCCCGGGTCATGCGGTCCGGCCTCATGGTTGGTTGGCCAGTACACCGCACTGCGCTGCAGAAAGCCGAAGCGCAGCCCACCGCGTTGCACGATCGCCGGCGCGCGTGCTGCCATCAGATCGGCCCCCGCGCCGGTGTGCGGAATGCCCAGCGCGTCCAGCCGCGCGATCGAAGCCAGGATGGCCGCATCGCCGTAGTTCACGTTGTTGGCGATGCCCACCGCGCCGACGCCGGCGAGGCGCAAGGTGTCGTCGCCAATCGCCGGGTCGGCATAGAACCCTTCGTTGTGAAATGAATGCCCGCCGGGGGGCTGATACAGGCAGCATTCCAGGTTGCTGAACACCAGGTCGGCGGCGGCGAACGTGTCGCGCACCTGCGCGAAAGGCGCCGCCGGATCGCCGACATTCATCAGGTTCACGTCGCCCGTCAGGATCAGCGTCGCCATGTCCATACCATTGCGCTTGCAGCCGCACGGTACCGGCGCGTCCGGGCGTTGCCAAGTCGCGCCACGGCGTCAAACTGCTGGCCGCACCACCATCGAGGACCACCATGCCGCCTTCCTCCGGCCCGCTCGCCGGCTTCCGCGTGATCGACGTGACCTCCGTCGTGCTCGGGCCCTACGCCACGCAGATGCTGGGCGACATGGGCGCCGACGTCATCAAGGTGGAGCCGCCGCGCGGCGACGACACGCGCTGGATCGGCCCGTCGCGCAGCGAGGGCATGGGCGCCTACTTCGCCAATCTCAACCGCAACAAGCGCAGCATCGTGCTGGACCTGAAGCAGCCGGTCCACCGCCAGGCATTGTTGCGCCTGGCGGAAACTGCCGACGTGTTCGTGCACAACATGCGTCCCGGCGCGGCGCAGCGGCTCGGCCTGGACTATGCCAGCATCGGCGCGCGCAATCCGCGCATCGTGTACGCCAGCGCGTCCGGCTTCCGCATGGGCAGCAGCCGGCAGGAGGCGCCGTCCTTCGACGACCTGACGCAGGGCCTCAGCGGTCTCGCGGCGCTGAATGCCGGTCCGGACGGCGCACCGCGCTACGTGCCGACGGTGCTGGTGGACAAGCTGACGGGTCACATGCTTGCGTCGATGGTCGCGATGGCGCTGGTGCACCGCGAACGTACCGGCCAGGGGCAGGAAGTGCACGTGCCGATGCTGGAAACCACGCTGAGCTTCCTGCTGGCGGAGCATATGTGGTGGGCGACGTTCGGCGAACCGGAACGCGGCATCGGCTACCCACGCATGCTGTCGCCCAACCGGCGGCCCTATCCCACCAAGGACGGGTTCATCAGCGTCATTGCGTCCAGCGACGCGCAATACCTGCGGCTGTTCCACGCGCTCGGCCGCCCGGAACTGGCGGAGGATCCACGCTTCAACACACTTGGTGCGCGGGCGAAGAATATCGACGCGCTGCTGGCGATACTGAGCGAGGGATTGCGGTCGCGCAGCACGGCGGAGTGGCTGGCCGAACTGACCGCGGCGGACATTCCGTGCGGCAAGGTGAACACGCTGCAGGATCTGGCGCAGGACGCGTATCTGCAGGAGACCGGTTTCTTCCGGCAGGCGCAGCATCCGACGGAAGGCCCGGTCACCGTGCCGTCCATTGCGCCGGAGTTCTCGGCCACGCCGGCCTCGGTGCGCCGGTTGTGGCCCAAACTCGGCGAGCACACGGAAGAGGTGCTGCGCGAGATCGGCTATGGCGACGCGGAGATCGCGCCGTTCCTAACCAAGGATCGCGGCGTTCGTTCCTGAGCGGCACTACGGGATTGGCCTGCCGGCACTCGCTGTCCGTGCAACCTGCGGCTCGTTCAGTCCTGGGCGTCGCCTGAGTGGCGCCACGGGGTTGGCCCGGCGGCAGGGCAGGGGGGCGGCCGCGTGCCCGGCTTCATGTCAGGCAACGCGACTGCCGATCGTTGCATGATGCCAGGTGCGTCTCGTGCGACTACCGAGGCGCGCGCTTCCTCCAGACCCGGTTGTGACCGACAGCGCAGACCTCGGAGAAGCGTTCGTCCGGCGCCAGCACTTTGCGACAGGCTTCCGCAACGTCGGCGTGGCCCGGCCAGATGCCGGCCGGCAGATGCAACTCCGTGGACGCATCGTCCATCAGCAGATAGCCGCCGGGCTTCAGCAGTTCGCCATACACAATGAGATCGCTGGCAACCGCGTGGAAATCGTGACAGCCGTCGATATACACCATGTCGAAGGGCGCCAGTGTTCGGCATCGCGCCTTGATGGCGTCGTCTGTCGAGAAACCCTGGATCAGCCGTGCCTGCCGGGCGAGCGGGACGGCCGACCAGGCCTGCAGTTCCTCGATGATGGCCACGTAATCGGCGCTCGGGTAGCCGGTATATTGATCGCCCGCCTCGTTCAGCGGCGTGACGCCGAACACGTAGGCGTCCTTGCGGGTGTGCATTGCCAGCATTCCGATCAGGCTGAGCACCTGGCCCTTGTACACGCCGATCTCCAGGAAGCGGAACGGATCCGGCATGGCATCGACCAGCAGCTTCCACAGCCAGTGGAACGCCCGGTCGCCGAAGCCCAGTTTGTTCTGCTCGATATGATCGCGATGGCGGCGCAGCGCCGGCGTCGCCTGCACGGCTTCGGTGAAGGCACGATGAATCGCATCGTGCGTGGCAGGGTCGTCACGATAGGCTGCCGCAACCGCGTCGATGGTGTCGATTTGCACTGGCTATTTCCCGCTGGCCGCTGCCGGTATGTGGAACAGGCGCCCGGTCGCCTGCAACGCGTCCAGTGTCCACTCACCGCCCACGCCTGCGACGATCCAGTGCAGGACCGACCACAGGTCGCGATCCACCGAGGTTTCGTCCAGCGGCTCCAGCGCGGGGACGACAGCGTGAATCTCCACGCCCGACGGAAACGGTTCGCCGCTGCGGCCGATGAAGACCAGTGCGTACACCGCGCCGGAGCGCGTGCGCAGGTAACCCGGGCGTGACAGGCCGACGCGATCCAGCCCAAAGCGCCGCACGAAGAAGTCGCGGAATTCCGGGTAGTGGCCGAGTCGGTCCTCGATCAGGACCGGTGCAAGTCGGGTATCGCCGGACGGCGGCGCGGTGATGATCTCCACGCCGTTCATGCCTGTCTCCGCAGGAACTCGACGATGTGTGCGGCGATCTCCGGACCGGAGTCTTCCTGCAGGAAGTGCCGGCCGGTGACCATGTGCGGACCCTCCGCCTGCGGCAGCAGCTGCTTGAAGCGTGCGGCATAGACATCCGGGTTGAACACGTCGTCCTCGCGCCCCCACACGATCAGCGCCGGCAGCGTGCAGGCACGCAATTCGCGTTCCAGCCATTCGAAGCGGCGTAGTGCGCGGGCGGTGTCGTCCATCGGGATCCAGCGCGGCCACACCCAGGTAAGCAGCCGGCTCTGCGCATCCGGCAGCACCGCTGCGTACGCCTCCTGTGCACGCGCGGCGAAGATCGGGCGGTTCACCACCGACAGGTACACGCCGCGCGCCGCCAGCGCGTTATGGCGGCCGAGCAGATAGGGGCCGATCAGTGGCGCGTGCATCATGCGCCACGGGAAGATGCGGGTGTGGAATTCCGTCGGCGGCAGCGGCCAGCCCCAGGTGCTCATCACCACCAGGGCGCGCATGCGCGGCATGTTGGAGAAGGCGAAGCCGAGGCCGGTGGGGCCGCCCCAGTCGTGGCAGACCAGGGTTATCCGCTGCAGATCGAGCTGGCGCAGCAGGCCGGCTAGGTTGGCGATGTGGCCGTCCAGCGTGTGGGCCTGTTCCCGCGCCGGCTTTTCCGACAGGCCGAAGCCGATCATGTCGGGGACGATCACGCGGCAGCCCGCGGCGGTGAGCGGCGCAACGAAATCGCGGTAGAGGAAACCCCAGGTCGGATTTCCATGCAGCAGAACCACCGGGTGGCCGCTGCCCTCGTCGATGTAGTGCATGCGGTAGCCGTTCACCCGGGCGTAGCGCGGCTGGTACGGCCATTGCGCGCGGATGAAGTCGGGGAGTACCAAATTCACCATCTCACGATCGTCCTGCCTGCAGCCGGATGACGATCTCCCGGTGCCGACGCGCAATTGCGGCGGGCCGGAGATCTCGCGGCGGGCCGGTTATAGTTGGCTCGCCGTCGCCGCTCCAAGCCCGGCCCGTGTGAGGCGCATCGGACCGGCGTGTGCGTACGGCGGGCCGGTAGCGGCGGCGACGTGCGCGATCGGCGCGGCGGGCAGCAACAGCGGCATGACGGCCAGCGCTCGCTGCATGCACTGCATGGCTTCCCACACTCCGGCCGCTTTCCTTCGCGGATGCATCACTTGCCACACGAGGCTGAATAGGCCGCCAGAGTGGTCGTGCGGTAGAGCCGCCACGAAGTATGTGCGACGGCCCCAGGGCCGTGCGCATTAAGCGCGATGAGGGTCGACAAAGAAAATATATATAATGTATCTTATAGCAAAGCAATTCGCATTATGCCGATTTCGACAGAGGAGAATTTCTATCGACATGAGTTGACAAGGTTTGCATGATACATAAAATCACTCTTCTCAGTCTGGTATTTTCGTAGCCAACCTGAGTGACTACCTACAAGAATGACGTTGGTATGGGGGGACGAATGCATTTCTCGTTGGCCCGCACCGGAGTTGCGTTGGTGGTCGGTGCAGTTGGTTTCATGGGTGCGGCAATGGGTGTACATGCCGACACCTGGCGTGGTACCGCGCCTTTCTGTAACGGAAGTTGCAACAGGGGTGAACAGCAAATCGGCATCAGCAAGAGCGGTGATGGCGGTTACTGCGTAACCGGTCACAAGGTCCTATGCCACAACGCGTCACAAATGTGTGAGTCAAAGGAGACGAAAACCAGTTGCTATGGTGTCGTCATGATTTGCGAAAATGGCTATTATGATCCTCGCACCACGAATTGGCACAAGTGCACGAGCTACGGATGTGGTGCCTGCGTCGGAATTAGCATAGATAGTACTCACCCCCAATCGACCGGCGCCGGGGGCCCCGTATCCGATGTTTGCAGGCCGGGCTTTGTTTGGCGTGAGGCGATACCAAGCGATCATGTTTGTGTACCGCCGGCCGGCCGCACACAAGCTGCGCAAGACAACGCCGCCGCTGCCGCCCGGCGGGTCCCGAATGGCGGCGCCTCCGGCCCTGACACGTGTAAGCCGGGCTTCGTCTGGCGCGAGGTTGTCCCATCCGACCATGTCTGCGTCACTCCGCAAGTGCGGAGCGCGGCGGCGGCCGACAACGCGGCGGCGCGGCAACGGCTGGCGCCACCTCCAATCCGGATTGTTAACGATACCTGTAAGCAAGGCTTCGTCTGGCGCGACGCGATCAATGACGATCATATCTGCGTGACCCCGGCCACGCGCGACCAGGCCCGCGCCGACAATGCCCACGCAGCCGAGCGACGCGCGCCGACTGGCGGCCCCTCTGGCCCGGACACGTGTAGGCCGGGCTTCGTCTGGCGTGAGGTGATTCCATCCGATCACGTCTGCGTCATCCCGCAGGTGCGGACCGCGGTGGCTATCGACGCAACGCAGGCATCAGTGCGGCTGGCGCACTGACCACAGCGCGAATGGGCCGGTGCGCGGCTTTGCGTGCTGATGAACCGGCCGCGCGCCTCGCCTGGAAATCCGGCGCGTGGTGCCGGGCCTCTGACCAACGTACCGCCATTGGCGCCTCGCCGCCCTATTCGCGCTTGTCCGCGGTATCCGCGTCGCCATCTTGCTTCCAATGGCTGCCCCGCGACACGCCGCAAAGGTGATGTTCCACATCGGTTCGTGCTGCAGGCCGGTATCACACCTCAATGCGCATCATGGCCGGCGCGGATTAGAGATCGCGCCGTGGGTACGCCATGACTTGCGTTCTAGCTTACAACACCGCCTCGGCCACCACCCGCATCGCCTCGGTGCTGGCGCCCTTCAGGATCATGGTGCCGAGGTGGCCGGTCTTCGCCACCGCCTTCCACGCGGCCAGCCGGTCCTTGATCCGATCGGCCGGCCCAGCCAGGGAAATCTCGTCGATCAGCTTGTCCGGCACCGCTGCCGCTGCTTCGGCCTTCTTGCCGTCTAGATACAGGTCCTGAATGGTCTTTGCCGCACCCTCGTAGCCGAGCTTGATCGCCACGTCGTTGTAGTAGTTTTTCGCGCGGGCGCCCATGCCGCCGATATATAGTGCCAGCTCCGGACGGATCGCGTCGCGGCAGGCCGCCACGTCGGGGCCGAGTTTTACCCGCACATAGGGGGCGACGTCGAAGCCCTCCATCGACACTGGCCGGCCGGCTTTCCGCTTGCCCGCCAGGATCGGGTCCGAAACCACGCCCGGCTGCTCCGGCGAATAGAAGATCGGCAGCACGCCGTCGGCGCATTCGCCGGACGTGCGCAAGCCAGCCGGCGTGATCGACGCCATGTAGAACTTCAGCGACGGATCGCCGTGCGTGATGCTGCGCAGAGGCTTGCCCAGGCCGGTGGCGTCCGGACCGGCATAGGGGATCACGTATTCCTCGCCGGCGAATTGCAGCGGCGCCTTGCGCTCCAGGATCTGGCGGATGATCGCGATGTATTCCTTGGTGCGCGTCATCGGCTTGCCGAAGCGGACGCCGTGCCAGCCTTCCACCACCTGCGGCCCGGACACGCCCAGCCCGCACAGGAACCGCCCGCCCGACATCAGCTGCAGCGTCATCGCCGTCATTGCCGCGCAGGCCGGGGTGCGGGCGGGAATCTGCATAATGCCGGTGCCCACCCTGATGCGCGACGTGCGTGCCAGCATCCACGCCGCCGGGGTCACGGCGTCGGTGCCGTACGCCTCCCCGGTCCAGGCCTGGGAGAAGCCCAGGCGCTCAGCCTCCAGCACCCGCTCGATGTCGAGCTTCGGCGACGGCCCGGACATGTCCATCGTGATGCCGAGTTGCATGGGCGTGGCCTCCTGGTTTGTCAGGCGCCAAGCACGCCCCGGGACGCGCGTCGGGTCAAGGTTGCTGCCGCCGGTGCGGCGTGGCACGGTCGGACGCCGTCATCCCCAGTGCCCGAGACATGATGCTGTGACCCTGATCCTCGCCAGCCGTCCGAACGTGTATTCCTCCAGTCCGCTGGACCGCATCGCCACACGGCGCGAGGACGCGGAATGGATCGAGCAGCGCCTGACCGATCCGGATACCCTGTTCGTGCCGGTATGGCGCAACCGCAACCTGGTGCGCGGATTGGACGGTGGCGCACCGGAAGCCGTGTACATCTCCGGGGAAGTGGCCGAGCAGGTGCGCATGCAGGGCGGCCCCTGGGCGTTTCTGGGGATGCTGGAAGACCGAGCGGTGTTCGCGATCGATATCAGCACTGCGGACGACCCGATGCCGCTGCTGCCGGAAGAACTGGGGAAATTCGTCGATCTCCGCTCGGTCGGCTGGGGCGTGCCGAAGCCGGAAGCGTCGGTGCTGGCGCATGCCCGCGGCCTGATGAGCTGGCGCGCGCGGCATCGCTTCTGCGGTGTGTGCGGCGGCGTGTGCGATACCCGCAGCGCCGGCCACGTCATGCAGTGCACCGCCTGCGAGGCGCAGCATTTCCCCCGCACCGACCCCGCCGTGATCATGCTGGTGCACCGCGGTGACCGTGCCCTGCTCGGCCATTCGCAGCGCTTTCCGCGGGCCAACATGTATTCGACCCTGGCAGGGTTCGTGGAACCCGGCGAGACGCTGGAGGAAGCGGTCCGCCGCGAGGTGCTGGAGGAATCCGCCATCCGCGTCGGCGCCGTGCACTACCACTCTAGCCAGCCCTGGCCATTCCCGGGCAACATTATGCTCGGCTTCTACGCCGAGGGCCTTACCGACGAGATCACCGTCGATCCGGAAGAACTGATCGATGCCCGCTGGTTCAGCCGCGAGGAGATGCGCAACTGCGACGCACACGGCTTCGCCCTGCCGCGCGTGGACAGCATCGCCCGGCGGCTGATCGAGGACTGGTTGGCCGCGGCATGAAGCGCGTTCTGTTGCTCCTGCTGCTCGCCGTTCCGGCCGGCTGCGCGTCCAATCCCTATCCGCCGAACTCCCCGCAGGCATTCTGCGCGAAGCAGGCGGAAAGTGACCAGCTCGTCAGGCAGCTTAGCGATGGGGCAATGACGGAAGGCGGTCCGGGACCGTACCAGCAGCAGCGGATCGACCATGCCAAATACGAAGCGATGCAGCGCTGCCTGCTGGCCCGCGGCGCGGCGCCGAAAGGCGGCGTCGAACCGGTGGTGCAGCATTGATGCCGGCGCCGTTGCGGACGATCGGCTATGAGGGCTGCACGATCCAGGACGTGCTGGCCACGCTGCGTGCCGCCGGCGTTGGCCTGCTGATCGACGTGCGCGCCGTGCCGCAATCGCGCAAGCCCGGGTTTTCCAAGCGGCAGCTCGCAGCCGGGCTGGACGAGCAGGGAATCCGCTACCTGCACCTGCAAGGCCTTGGCACGCCGAAGCCCGGCCGAGATGCGGCGCGTGCCGGCCATCCGGAGCGGATGGAGGTCATCTTCCGCGAGCACATGCAGTCCGACCGCGCACAGGCCGATCTGGCGCAGGCCAAGGCCGTGGCGCGCGAGGACCGCGCCTGCCTGCTGTGCTTCGAGCGTGACCACCTGCACTGCCACCGCCACATCGTCGCGGACCTGATCTGCGCGGAGACGGGACAGCCGGTCGAGCACCTGTATGCCGGCGGCTGAGCCGCTGCCAGCGGGGCCGATGCAAAACCCGGCACCACCGGTGATCCTTGCCTCCGCTTCCGTTACGCGCCGGGATCTGCTTGCGGCGGCCGGCGTGGCGTTCGATGCGCGTGCTGCCGGCGTGGATGAGGCCGCGCTGAAGCAGGTGGCCCGCGCTGCCGGCGAATCGGCGGAAACCGCGGCGCTGCGCCTGGCGGAAGCGAAGGCGGAGGTGGTGGCGCGCGATGCGCCGGACGTGCTGGTGATCGGCGCGGACCAGATCCTGGTCTGTGGGCACGCGTGGTACGACAAGCCCGCCGATATGGCTGCCGCCCGGGCTCAGTTGCTGACGTTGCGTGGCCGCACGCACGGACTGGCGACCGCGGTGGTGTGCGTTCGCGGCGGCCAGGCCGTGTGGCGCCATGCCGAAACACCCAGACTGACGCTGCGTGATTTCTCTCCGGCGTTCCTGGACGCGTACCTGGCTCTGGAGGGCGAGCGCGTCCTCAGCAGCGTGGGCGCGTACCGGCTGGAGGGCCCGGGCGTGCAGCTGTTCACGCGGGTGGAAGGCGACCACAGCGCCATCCTCGGCCTGCCTCTGCTGCCCCTGCTGGGCTTTCTGCGGGCGGCGGGGGTGCTGCTGGCGTGATCAGCGCCGGTCGCTAAAGAAATCGCGAAGCAACGCGGCGGAGTCGCGTTCGCGCACGCCGCCGATCACTTCCGGGCGGTGATGGCAGGAAGACGCGTCGAACACGCGGGCGCCGTGCTCCACCCCGCCGCCCTTGCTGTCGTAGGCGCCGAAGACCAGCCGGCGGATGCGAAAGAAGCTGATCGCCTGGGCGCACATCGGACAGGGCTCCAGCGTGACCACCAGCTCGCAGTCGGGCAGACGCGCCTCGCCGCGGGCAGCGGAGGCGGCGCGCAGGGCGAGCAGTTCGGCATGGGCGGATGCATCGTTTGTTGCCTCTACCGCGTTGCCGGCACGGGCCAGGACCGTGCCGTCGGGGCCGACCACCACGGCGCCGACCGGCACCTCGCCGCGGGCCGCAGCGGCCCGGGCTTCGTCCAGAGCGATATCCATCGGGGTCATGTCTTTTTCCTCTCCACCCCTCGGGGCGGGGAGGGCCAGGGTGAAAATGGGGGCCAACCGTCACGCCATTCCGGAATGCACCGAAAACCACGCGTGCACGATTGGCAGTGGCAACATTCCGAGGCCGGAGGTTATCCCCACCTCGCCCTGACCCTTTCCGTCCCAGGTGGTGGAGGGGGAATGGCCCGACTCTGGTGCGGCGGTCTAGCAACGCACATGAACAAGCGGCCCATGATTGGCGTGACCCTCGATTCCGAGCAGCCCGGCGGCTACTCGAAATATCCCTGGTATGCGATGCGGCAGAACTACGCCGACGCCATCGCCGCGGCCGGCGGGTTGCCGGTCGCGCTGCCGCATCAGGCGGAGTTGGCGGCGGAATACCTGGACCGCATCGACGGCTTGATAGTGAGCGGCGGCGCATTCGACGTCGATCCGGCGCTGTATGGTGTGGGTGAGCGGCACGCCACGGTGACCCTGAAGCAGGGCCGCACCGCGGCCGAACTGGCACTGACCAGCGGCGCGCTGGCGCGGAACCTGCCCGTCCTGGGCATCTGCGGCGGCCAGCAGCTTCTGGCGGTGGCGCTCGGCGGCACGCTGATCCAGCACATTCCGGATGCGATCCCGCATGCGCTGGAACACGAGCAACCGAACCCGCGGCATGAGCCGGGTCACGCGGTGGCGGTCACGCCCGGCACGCTGCTGCACCGGATCGTCGGCGCGACGGAGATGCGGGTGAACTCGGCGCATCACCAGGCTGTTCGGGAGCCAGGCCCGCACGCGGTGGTGAACGCCGTGGCGCCCGACACGGTGATCGAGGGCATGGAGGACGCGCGCTACCGCTTCTGCCTCGGCGTGCAATGGCACCCGGAGTTCTTCATCGATCCGGGCGACCGGCGGATCTTCGATGCGCTGATTGCGGCGTGCCTTTGCAGGTAGTCGATTTCGGTGATGGCCGTCCTTTTGACGACGCCTGCGCCGGCTCTCCCATTCCGCAAGCAATGTGAAACTTACAGGGAGCTACAATTGTACATGGCAAGGGCGATGCTGCCGTTTTTTCTGAGTCGCAGAAGGTTAGGTGGCTAAGGATTTGGAAATGTGTGAGGAAATCAGACGCTTGCTTGGGCCGAGGGACGGCTCCCCAGGGATTTTGGGCCGTTCTGGACGGGTGATGATGAGCGCGTGGAATACGATAGCTGCCTCTCGGTATTACGTCATTGGAATTAATCCGGGTGGAGATGAGAACAATTCTCCCGCTGAAGAGAACACCGTGGGCGGATCATTGCGCACCACCCCGAAAGAATACTGAAACTACTGGCTTGATGACGCAGAGGTTTCCCGAAAGGCGATTTATTTGAAAGCCATGGGCGAACTTGGCCGGGGCGACGACCGTTCGGTGCCTGTGAGCAACGCCTTGTTCCTGAGGAGCACAGGCGTCGGTGTGCTCCCACCAGACTCAATGGAAGTGTTTAAACGTCACTGCGCGCCGGTCCATCAGTTACTGTTGAGCACTATCAAGCCGCACGTAATTATCTGCTTTGGCGTAGCTTCCTGGAAGTTTATCACGGGGTTAGGAGATCCGGGTCATTGGAACTTCAATCGTAACATAAGTCTCAATGCCGCGGGAATCGACTACCAACCCTGCGGTGGCGTGCTGCTACTGCCGCATTTAGCTCGGAGCGGTCCGTCCGCTTGGCTCCAGAACAAGGAGACGCTCGCTCAGGCTATCAAGGATGCGCGGGACGCTTAGCAGGGCCTCGCGGCATCACCTTGCTAACCAACTACAACCGGCCAGCCGCGCTGCTGATAGGCGCCGTCCCAGAACAGCCATTCGAACTGGCTGGAGCGGACGAATGCGCTCAACATTCGGTCGCGCACCGCCTGGGTCGTGCCGGCGGCGGCGCGGTCGGTAATGCCGATGACGGTGCGCACCGCTTCGCCGAATGCCTCGTCGGCATAGGTGTCGATCCAGGCGCGATACGGGTTGTCCGCTGCGGCTTTTTTCGCGATGGCGGTGCCGACCTCCCAATAGATCCAGAAGCACGGCAGCAGCGCGGCGAGCAGGATCTCCCACGGGTCGTGATAGGCGGTAGCCAACAGGAAGCTGGTGTAGCCCAGGCAATCCGGCGAAGGGTCAGCCGTCGCCAAACGCGCGGGATCGACGCCGAACTGCGTCATATAGCGTTCGTGCAGCGCCTGCTCCACCGCCACGGCTTCCAGCGCGGACGAAGCGAAGGCGTGCAGTGCCGCGCTGTCCGGGGCGCGTGCGCCGGCCAGCGCAAGCACGCGCGAATACTGCGTCAGATACAGCGCGTCCTGGATGATGTAGCCCTGGAATCGCATGCGGCTCAGCGTGCCGGCAGCGAGTTCGGTGTTGAACGGCAGGGCGTGGATCGCCGCGTGCAGCGGTGCGATGCGTTGCCAGGCGGCATCGGAGAATCCGGTCATGGCGCGAAATCCTTTGGCCAGAGCGCGTGGAAATGCTGCACCGGGCCGTGGCCGCTGCCCACCGTCAGTTGGCCGCTCGCCGCCAGCGCCCCGGTCAGATACTCCTTGGCGCGCCGAGCCGCTTCAGGCAGCGAATGGCGCGGCAGCAGGGCGGCGATGGCGGAGGAAAGTGTGCAGCCGGTACCGTGCGTGTTGCGTGTATCCACGCGACGGCCGGGCAATTCGGTGACAGTGACGCCATCGAACAGCAGGTCGGTGCGATCGTCGCTGTGCAGGTGGCCGCCTTTCAGCAGCACGAATTGCGGGCCGAGCGCGTGCAGCGGTGGCAGCATGCCGCGCATCGCATCGACCGACTCCGGCACAGGCATGCCGGTGAGCACCGCGGCCTCCGGCATGTTCGGCGTGATGACGAGGGCGAGCGGCACCAGCTCGTCGCGGATCGCGGCAATCGCGTCATCCTGCAGCAGGCGGTCGCCGCTGGTGGCGACCATCACCGGGTCCAACACCACGTTGTCCGGCTTGTGCCGGCGCAGTGCGGCGGCAATGGCGCGGGCGATGCCGGCGGTGGCAACCATGCCGATCTTCACCGCATCGACGCGCACGTCGTCGAAGACCGCGTCGATCTGCGCGGTGACGAAGTCCGGCTCCATCGCGACGAAGCCGCGCACGCCCTGTGTGTTCTGCGCGGTCAGTGCGGTGATGGCCGCCATGCCGTAGGTGCCGAGGGCGGCGAAGGTCTTCAGGTCGGCCTGGATGCCGGCGCCACCGCTGGGATCGGAGCCGGCAATGCTGAGGATGTTGGGGATCATGGCGGGTTACTTGGCACAGGGGGGAAGAGAAAGACTCCCCCTCTCCTTGCGGGAGGGGGTGGGGAAGGGATCGTTCGTGAGTTCCCGGGGGACCCTTCGCACCACCCCTCCCCCCAACCCCCTCCCGCAAGGGGAGGGGGAGTTTCTGTTTCCTCTACCCCGGCAGAATCGCCACCGCGCGCGTCCACCCAGCGGAAGCGCGGTGCACCTTCACCGGGAAGCACGCAATCTCGAAACCATCCGCCGGCAGCTCCTCCAGATTGTGCAGCTTCTCCAGATGCGAGTAGCCGATCTCCCGGCCGGCGCGATGGCCTTCCCAGATCAACCCCGCATTCCCGGTCGCCGCCACCTTGCGCCGCGTGTGGGAGAACGGTGCATCCCAGCTCCAGCCATCGATTCCGGTGACACGCACGCCGCGTTCCAGCAGCCACATGGTCGCCGCCTTGCCCATGCCGCAGCCGGAATCCACGTAGTCGTCCTGGCCGTATTTCACCCCCGCGCTGGTGTTCACCACCACGATCTCCAGCGGACGCAGCGTATGGCCAATGCGCTTCAGCTCCGCCTCCACGTCGCCCGGTGTCGCCACATAGCCATCCTCGAAGTGACGAAAATCCAGTTTCACCGCCGGCTGGAAGCACCATTCCAGCGGCACCTCGTCGATCCGCCAGGACGGTTCGCCGCCCGGCTTCAGCGCGTGATTCATGGTGGAGAAGAAGTGGTACGGCGCGTCGAGGTGCGTGCCGTTATGCGTGCTGATGCTAACCTTCTCCACCGCGGCGTATTCGCCGTCCGGCAGTTGGTCCACGCCGATCCCCATGTATTCCGCCATGGCCGGCGCGGTGGCGTGGTGGTCCATGTATTCGATCTGCGGCAGCATGTGCGGCGGATCGCTCTTGATCCCGGCGCGCAGCGGCGAGGAGATGTCGATCAGGCGGCGTCCCATGGCTTCACTCCGCCGCCGACATCAGCCGCGAGGGATCGGAGCCGACGCGGCCGGCCTCGTTCGCTGCCGCACGAGCCAGGCGGAAGTCGTAGTGCACCGCGCGCAGACCGGACACCGGCGAATTCGCGTCCTGCTGTGCCTGCACCACCAGCGACCCGGACACGCCGAACACTGTGTCGGAGTCGATGTGTTCGTCGTCGCCGAAATACAGCGCTGTGACCAGTTCGCGGTACCCCTCGGCACCGATCAGGAAATGGATGTGCGACGGGCGGAAGCCGTGCCGGTTCTGCCGCGTCACCAGGTCGCCGACCGGTCCGTCCATCGGAATGGAATAGCCGAGCGGACGCACGGTGCGGAACCAGTAGCGGCCGTCGGCGTCGGTGCGGAAGTTGGCCCGCATGTCCATGCCGGAGCCGCCTTCCACCTGCAGATCGTACAGCCCATGCTCGCTGGTCTGCCAGACCTGGATCAGGGCGTTCGGCAGCGGATTGCCGCTGTTGTCGGTGACACGGCCGTACAGCACGATTTCCTCGACCGACGGTTTCTGCACGATGCAGTCGCCCAGCTTCAGCTCCGGCGCGCGCTCGCGGTAGAAGGGACCCAGCAGGCTGCTCTGCGAACCGAGTTCGCGCGCCTTGCGGTCGTGGATCGCATTGACCGCCGCACTGACGCCCAGAATGTCGGACAGCAGGATGAACTCCTGCCGGACTGGGGTGCAGGCCTGGCCGACCGCGGTCAGGAAGCCGATGCCGGTCAGCCATTCAGCCGGGGTGAGTTCAACCTCGCGGACGAAAGCATGCAGATGCCGCACCGCAGCATCCATGATCTGCTTCAGTCGCGGATCGTCGGTGCCGGCCATCTGCTCCAGGGCGGCATCGGTGACGGTATGTTCGTCGAGGTCCTGCATGGTGGTGCTCTCCTGGACTTGCCTGCGGCAAGAATAAGCCGATCCGGGCGCGCGTGGCGAGGCTTGGCACCACACCGTCCGCACCATAGGATGCCGCCAACCGAAAACGGGAGGAACGCACGTATGTTGATCAGGCGCCTTGGCGGCGTGCTGTTTGCCGCCTGTCTCGTGCTCGCCGGCCTGATGCCGGCGCATGCGCAGGACAACAAGAAACCTATCACCATCGGCTTCGGCATGGCGCTGACCGGCGGCTTGGCGCCCAACGGCAAGGCGGCGCTGCTCGCCATGCAGATCTGGGCGCACGACACCAACGCCAAAGGAGGGCTGCTCGGCCGGCCGGTGAAGCTGGTGTACTACGACGACCAGTCGAATCCCGCGACGGTGCCGGGCATCTACACCAAGCTGCTGGATGTCGACCATGTGGACGTGGTGGTCAGCGGCTATGCCACCAACATGATCGCGCCAGCCATGCCGGTGATCATCCAGCATCACCGCACTTTCGTCAGTTTGCTTGGCTTGGCGGTGAACAGCGAATTCCACTACGACCGCTACTTCGCCTTCACGCCGACCGGCGGCCCAGAGCCGAAGCAAAGCTTTGCCGCCGGCTTCTTCGCCACGGCGATGGCGCAGAACCCGAAGCCGAAAACGATTGCCCTGGTTGGCGCCGATGCGGAATTCCCGCGCAACGCGCTGGATGGCGCACGCGGCCTGGTGAAGAAGTACGGGTTGAAGGTGGTCTATGACCGCACCTACCCGCCTTCCACCGCCGACTACACGCCGATAGTGCGGGCGATCCAGGCGACCAATCCGGATCTGGTGCTGGTGTGCTCCTATCCACCGGATACGGTGGGAATGATCCGCGCCGCGCATGAAATCGGGCTGAAGACGAGGATGTTCGGCGGCGGCATGGTCGGTCTGCAGAGCACTGCGATCAAGGTGCAGCTTGGCCCGCTGCTGAATGGCATCGTCGATTACGACTTCTGGCTGCCCTGGTCCGGTCTGGCGAACAAGGACGCATTGGCCTTCCTGAAGGAGTATCAGGCGCAGGCGCCGGCCGCCGGTGTGGATAGCCTTGGCTATTACCTGCCGCCGTTTGCCTATGGCTACATGCAGGTCCTGCAGGACGCGGTGGAAGGCACCAAGAGCCTGGATGACGCCAAGCTGGCCGAGTACCTGCGGACCCACACCTTCAACACCGTCGCCGGGCCGGTGAAGTTCAGCAAGGACGGCGAATGGACCGATGCGCGCGTGCTGGAGGTGCAGTTCCAGGGCATCAAGGCGAACGACGTGGATCAGTTCAAGAGCCCGAAGACCGAAGTGGTGCTGTGGCCGTCGAAGCTGAAGACCGGGGATATCCAATACCCGTACAATCCGGCACAGCACTGACACAGCAAAGCCAGCCTCGTCCCCCTCCCCGTGCGGGAGGGGGAAGGAGTCGCTTGTGACAAACGCTCCTGCTGCGGGTTTCGCTCGCACGACCCCTAACCCCCTCCCGCAAAGGGAGGAAGAAGAGTCTCTACTCAAGCCCCCAGATAGAACTGCCGGATCAGTTCGTTGTCGTTCAGCTCCACTGCCGACTCGCCGGCGAACTCGATGCGCCCATGCACGATTACATACCCGCGGTCGGCGATGCGGATCGCCTGGGTGAAGTTCTGCTCCGCCATCAGTACAGTCAGGCGATAGCTCTCCTTCAGCTCCTGGATCTTGTCGATCGTCCGCCTCACCAGCAGCGGCGCCAGCCCCACGCTCGGCTCGTCGATCAACAGCAATCGGGGCGCGCTCATCAGCGCGCGGCCCAGCGCCAGCATTTGCTGTTCCCCACCGCTCATGCTGCCCGCCAGCTGCCTGCGCCGCTCCGCCAGCCGTGGAAAGGCCTCGAAGCAGAACGCCAGGTTGCGCGCGATGTCCGGACGTGCCGCGGGCCTGAAGGCGCCCATCAGCAGGTTTTCCGTGACGGTCAGTCGAGGGAACAGCCGCCGCCCCTCCGGCACGACGCCGATGCCCAGGTCGATGATCGCCTCGGTGGACATGCCCACCAGCTCGTGCCGCGCGCCGTCGATCTCCGCCACGATGGAACCGCCGGATGGCCGCACCATGCCCAGCACGCATTTCATCAGCGTGCTCTTGCCATTCCCGTTGGTGCCGAGGAGAGCGACGGTTTCGCCTTCGCCGACGTGCAGCGACACGCCGTGCAGCACGCGCACCGCGCCGTAGCCGGCATCCAGGCCGGAGATGCTGAGACTAGCTGCCAAGATACGCCTGCACGACGTCTTCCTGCCGCACCACTGCCTGCGGATCGCCGTCGGCGATCTTGCGGCCGGCGACCAGCACCACCAGGCGCTGCGAGAACGCCAGCACCGCACGCATGATGTGCTCGATCATGATAATCGTCACGCCCTGTTCGTTCAGTTGCATCAACAGCACCAGGATTTCGTCGACCTCGGCGTGCGACAGTCCGGCCATCGCCTCATCGGCAATCAGCAGCCGCGGTTCGGCCGCCATGGCGCGTGCGAGTTCCAGCTTGCGCATCTCGATCTGCGTCAGGTCGCGCGGCAGGTTGTGTGCCTTCTCGGCTAACCCGACCTGGCGCAGCAGGTCAAGGCAACGTCCGTCGACATCCGCCACGCCGCTGCCGCCGCGCACATTCACCGAGTACAGGATCGGCACGCGCAGGTTCTCCAGCAGGCTCATGCTGTTGAACGGCCGGGGCAGTTGAAAGCTGCGCGCGAGGCCCAGCCGTGTGCGTTCATGCGCCAGCAGCCCGTTCAATCGGCGCCCGGCGAATCGCACGCTGCCCTGCTCGTGCCGCATTGTGCCGCAGATGCAGTTCACCAGCGTGCTCTTTCCGGAGCCATTCGGACCGATCAGCCCGACGCGCTCGCCTTCTTGCACGTGCAGTTCGATGTCCGCGAGCGCGACGAAACCGCCGAAGCGCTTGGACAGACCGGAGACCTGCAGCATCGGCGTATCGCTCATCGCCGCCTCCGGCGCGGAAACCAGCCGATGATGCCCTGCGGCGCGGCGATGACGAACCCCACCAGCATCAGCCCGACGATCAGCAGGCTGGTCTGGCTCAGCGAGGATGGCAGCATGACCGTCGCCAGTTGCTGCAACGTGCCAAGCGTCACCGCGCCGATCACCGGTCCGGCCCACATGGAGGTGCCGCCGATCAGCGGCATGGCGATGGTGTTCACCGCATAGCTCAGCGAAAAGCCCGAGGCCGGGTCGAGGTAGGTGACGTAGTAGGGCAGCGGCGCGCCCGCCATGCCCATGAATGCGCCCGACAGCGCGGTGGCGATCAGCTTCAGGCGCAGCGTCGGCACGCCGGACGCTTCCGCCGCCAGTTCGTCGTCGCGGATGGTGGCGAAGCCGGCGCCAAGGCGGGAGCGTTCGATGATGCGCGCCACCACCACGGCGATGACGCACAAGGCCAGCATCACCAAGCAGAGGTATTCGATATAGCTCAACGGCAGCCACGGCGCGCGGTCCGGCCGGATCACGTAAGCGCCGCGCGAACCGCCGACATAATCCCAGTTGGTGACCAGTGTCTGCACGACCACCGCCATCGCCAGAGTGGCGATGGAAAAGAACGTGCCGCGCAGCCGCAGCGTCAGATAGCCGGTGCCCAGGCCGATAGCGCCGGACAGCACGCCGGCAACCAGGACATCCACCGGCAATGGCGGGCCGCCCAGCTTGTGCAGCACGACGGTGCTGTAGGCGCCGATGGCGAAAAACCCGGCAATGCCGAAATTTACGTAGCCAGTATAGCCGCCCAGGATGTTCCAGCCGGTGGAGAGCACAATGTATTGCAGCACCACGTAGCCAGCGAAGAACACGTAGCCGTTGCCGACCGCCAGCGCGGCTGCGAACACCACAGCGGCCAGCACGACCGCGCACAGGGCAAATGTGCTGTTGCGCATCAGGTCCGCCCGAAGATGCCGCTTGGCCGCACCGCAAGCGTCAGCAGCAGCACGCCGAAGGCGACGGCCGGCGACCAGGACGGGCCGTAGAATGTCGCGGTGAGGCTCTCGGCGATGCCCAACACCATCGAGGCCACCAGCGTGCCCGGAAAGCTGCCCAGCCCGCCGAGCACGCAGATTGCGAACACCCGGCCGATATAGTCGCGTCCCACCGAGGGCTCCACTGGCTGGATCATGATCAGGGTCGCGCCCGCCACCGAGGCGGTGGCGATC
>Ga0187809_10000197_pt1 | contig 39210 bp, 34 predicted proteins | sample NC_wetland_sal_i_8_FD_132415 | JGI IMG/M metagenome (GOLD analysis project Ga0187809, IMG submission 132415) | Wetland sediment microbial communities from Neuse River Estuary, North Carolina, USA - ASW_4 | ecosystem: Environmental > Aquatic > Freshwater > Wetlands > Sediment | place: USA: North... | reverse complement strand
TGGCGGAAGTTGCCCTGTTCGCGCTGTCGGGGCCGCTTTTCCGCCGCCTTTCAAACGACAAAACGCTTATCCTTTCCGGCGTCTTGTGCGTGGTGCGCTGGGGGTTATTCCCCTTTGCCTGGAAGTTGGGGCTTGGCGTTCCGGGCTTCTTCTTCCTCCAGGGTCTCCATGCCTTCTCCTATTCGGCGGGATTTCTGGCGACGCAACGGATGCTCGCCGAACTCGTGCCCGAGGAACGCATCGGCGCGGCGCAAGGCGTGAGCTATTTCGCGAGCAATATGCTCCTGGCGGTGCTCACCCTCGCTTCGGGTCCGCTCTACGCCGCCTTCGGCGTCGGCAGCTTCATCCCGATGGCGGTCATCGCGGCGGTCGGCGCGGTCCTTTCCATTATTTGCCTCAAGCTAACCCCAGAGGGCAGGCTCGGGCGGGAAGGCAAGCGAGCCGTCATAGCGAAGGCCGGGTGAGCGGTCCCTGGCAAGCAGGAGAGGTCCGTCGAGATCCACGAAATCCGCATCCTGCGCCAGAAGCAGCGCTGGCGCCATCGCAAGCGACGTGCCCACCATACAGCCGACCATGACGCCGAATCCGCTCTTGCGGGCGCGCCGCTTGAGATCGAGCGCCGCCGTCAAGCCGCCCGTCTTGTCGAGCTTGATATTGACCGCGTCATAAAGACCGCGGATCGCCTCCAGATCCTCGGCTGAATGAAGGCTTTCATCCGCGCAGATGGGAACCGCGTGGCTGACCTCGCGCAGGATCGCATCTTTTCCGGCGGGCAGGGGCTGTTCGACCAGCGCCACCCTGCATTCGGCGGCCACAGCGAGGTTTTCGGCTATGTTCTCCTCAGTCCATCCCTCGTTTGCATCGAGGATGAGGCGGGAGGTGGGGGCGGCGGCCGCCACGGCGCGAATACGCTCGCCATCGCCTTCTCCGCCGACCTTCACCTTCAGGAGCGGGTGCGCAACAAGACGCCGGGCGTCCTCCGCCATCGCAGCGGCATCGGCAAGCGAGATCGTCACGGCGGTGACGAGCGGGCGCGGAAGCGATCCGCCGGCAAGCCTGAAGGCGGGCGTCTTCGACTGCTTGGCCTCCAGGTCCCACAACGCGCAGTCGACGGCGTTGCGGGCCGCGCCCGGCTTCATGATACCGGAAAGATCGCGACGGGTTGCGCCCGCAAGAAGATCGGGCCGCGCCGCTTCGATCGCGTCCAGCACCGACGCCACAGTCTCATCATAGCGGCGATAGGGGACGCATTCGCCGCGGCCCTGGACCGAGCCGTCGCCGATCGTGCAGGTCACGACCTCCGCTTCGGTCTTGCTTCCGCGCGAGATGGAAAAGGCGCGCGCGAGAGGAAAACGCTCTACTTGGGTTTCAACGGACTTCATGAAATTGGAACCCTTCACGACCTTGATATTTGCCAAAGTGACAGAAACGCTCTGACCGGCTAAGAGGGTGCCTATGTTCGGCAAAGCGCGCAAGAACGAAGAATCGGCACGGGACGGCGAAGAGCCGCCTATCGTCTTTTCCGACGATGAACATGGCGCGACTTTGAAACTTTCCGGCTCCTGGACGACAAGGACGGTCGGTGCGCTCGACCAGGAACTGCTGAAACTCGAAGGCGGCGCTGGGGGCAGGAAGCTTCACGTCGATGTCTCCGGCATCGACAAGATGGATACGGCCGGCGCCTGGATCGTGGAGCGTCTTCTCGCTCAGCGCCGGGCCGGCGGCGCCGAGGTCGAGATTTCTGGCGCCTCGGAGCCGGTCGCGACGCTCCTTTCCGCTGTGGGGGCGGCGGCGAACGAGAACGAAGCGCCTGCAATGAGAAGCGATTTCTTCCTAATTTCGTTTTTCGAGGCCGTCGGCAAGGGCGTCTATTCCTTCCGAGGCGACTTCCTGATGGCCATGCACATATTGGGCGCGACGATCCGCGGCTCGCAGATGAAGCTCGGCCGCGGCCATGGCATTAATATCGCCGCCATCGTGCACCAGATCGACAGCATGGGCGTCGGCGCCATCCCCGTCGTCGTGCTGATGTCGTCCATCGTCGGCGCGATCGTGGCGCAGCAGGGCGCGTTCCAGCTGCGCTATTTCGGCGCAGAGATATTCACCGTCGATCTGGTCGGCATTCTGGTGCTGCGCGAAATGGGCGTGCTTTTGACCGCGATCATGATCGCCGGCCGCTCCGGCAGCGCCATCACGGCCGAGATCGGCTCGATGAAAATGCGCGAAGAGGTCGATGCGCTGACTGTTATCGGCCTCAATCCGGTCGGCGTTCTGGTTTTCCCGCGGCTCGTGGCGCTGGTGATCGCCTTGCCCTGCCTCACCGTCCTCGCGAATTTCGCCGCCATAGGCGGCGCGATGGCGACGGCATGGACCTATTCGGGGATACCGCCGGCCGCTTTCCTCGACCGGATGCACGGAGCGGTTGATCTCAACACCTTCTGGGCCGGGCTGATCAAGGCGCCCTTCATGGCGATGATCATCGGCATTATCGCCTCGGTGGAAGGCATGAAGGTCGGCGGCAGCGCCGAATCGCTCGGCCAGCGCGTCACCGCCTCGGTGGTCAAATCGATCTTCGTGGTCATCGTCGTGGACGGGCTCTTCGCCATGTTCTATGCGGCCATCAATTTCTAGCCTCCCGGTATGGGCATGAACAACGCGACCGAGCTTGAGCACAACACGCACGACGCGCCGCAGGACGGCCGCGAGGTGGTGCTTTCGGCGAAGGACATTACCGTCTCCTTCGGCACGACGACGGTGCTCAAGGATTTGTCGCTCGACGTCTATCGCGGCGAGATCCTGGGCTTCGTGGGCGCTTCCGGCGCGGGCAAGTCGGTTCTGCTGCGCACGGTTCTTGGCCTCAACAAGAAGCAGTCCGGCACGATCGAACTGTTCGGCGTCGATCTCGAGAAGGCCAGCGATGAGGAACGCATGCAGATCGACATGCGGCTCGGCGTTCTGTTTCAACATGGCGCGCTTTTCTCAGGCCTCACCGTCATGGAGAACATCCAGGTGCCGATGCGGGAATATCTCGACCTGCCGCAGCGGTTGATGGACGAACTGGCGCGTCTTAAGATCGAACTTGTCGGCCTGGCGCCCGACGCCGCGACGAAATATCCGTCCGAACTGTCCGGCGGCATGATTAAGAGAGCGGCGCTTGCCCGCGCGCTGGCGCTCGATCCGGATCTCGTTTTCCTGGACGAACCGACGTCGGGCCTCGATCCGATCGGGGCGGCGGAATTCGACGAACTGGTGGAAAAACTGCGCGATACGATGGGGCTGACCGTATATATGGTCACGCATGACCTCGACAGCCTCTTTTCCGCTTGCGATCGGATCGCGGTGCTGGGCAACAAGAAGGTTCTGGTGCAGGGCACGATAGAAAACATGCTGGCCTCCGAGGAGCCGTGGGTGAAATCCTATTTCCGCGGCAAGAGGGCGCGCCAGATCGATCGCGAGGCGACGGCATGAATCTCACAGGCTGCTTTACGAATGCGGGGCTTGGCTCGCGCCGGCGCTTCGATCGCGATGCTGATTCCGGATTGGGAGTTCGCTTGTTATCTTCGGCCGAACCTGCAAGGCGATTCGGGTCCGCCATACGAGGTCGGGAAAACAGCGCCGGTCGGCAGGATTAGGAATGGAAACACGCGCGAACTACGTCATTGTCGGCATCTTCACGATCGTGGCCATCATCGCGGCGTTCGGGTTCGTCTATTGGATCGCGCGGTTCGGCGAGACGGGCGAGACGGCGATGCTGCGGTTTCGCATCCCCGGCTCGGCCTCCGGTCTGGGGCGCGGCAGTTCGGTCCTGTTCAACGGCGTCAAGGTTGGCTCGGTGGACCGGGTCTACATCGACCCGAAGAATCCGGGCGTTGCGATTGCCGACACCCAGGTCGACGCCAAAACGCCCGTTACCAAATCGACGGTCGCCGATGTCGGCATAGCCGGGCTCACCGGACAGGCCAATATCGAGCTGCGCGGCGGCAATCCGGCTGAGCCGAATCTTCTGGCGCAGGCGGCGCAACGCAATTCCATCGCTGAAATCCAGGCGAACCCCTCCGCCGTCACCAATCTGCTGGAAAAGGCGCAGGACATTTTCAACCGCACGGACAAGGTGCTCGATGGCTTGCAGGGCTTCGTCCAGGATAGCCGCGGACCGTTGACGCAGACGATCAAGAATGCAGACAAATTCTCGCAGGCGCTCGCCGACAATTCCGACAAGGTCAATGCGTTCCTGTCGAGCGCCGGCGAACTGGCGACGACCCTGAAAGGCGTCTCGGGCAAGCTCGGAAGCACGCTCGACTCGGCGAAAGGCCTGATCGATTCCATCAATCAGGACGAGGTCGCGAAAGTTGTCGATAACGTCCGGACCTTTACCGGGCGTCTTGATTCGGCCTCGCGCAATCTCGACCAAATCATGGCCAATATCGACGATGCCTCGAAATCACTGAAGAGCTTGTCGGATGGCGCAAACGGCACGCTGCGCAAGGTCGACGGTATTCTCGACAGCGTCAATCCCGCCGAGGTGAAGAGTACGATCGCCAATCTCAGCGACGCGAGCGCTTCCGCCAAGAGCGCCATGGCGGATATCTCGAAGGTAACCACTACGGTCGCCGAGCATCGGGACGACATCGATCACATCGTCTCCGAAGCACGCGATATGATCGACAAGCTGAACGATGCCTCAACCCGTGTGAACGGCGTTCTGGCTAAGGTCGATAAGATGCTCGGCTCGGGCGATACAAACGGTCTCATCCAGCAGGCAAAGGACACGCTGAAATCCTTTAAGCAGATGGCCGACACGATAAACGCCAAGCTCGGGCCGATCACTGCCGGCATCGCGCGTTTCTCGAATCAGGGGCTGGAGAATGCGAATCAGCTGATCAACGACGCGCGGAGAGCGATCGGCCGCATCGAACAGGCGATCAGCGGCTTGGCCGAGAATCCCCAGCGCATACTTACCGGTGGAGAGGGTTCGGTCCGTCAGTATGATGGGCGCTTGCGGCGTTGACATTGTTTCCTGTTTTCGCAAGACAGGGTTGTGGGAAAAGAAGGGGCCTGCCGCGCCTGCCGCCGGTAGGGAAAACCGCGTGGCATTGAAGCGTTCGGCAAGCTTGGGCGTGGTGTCCTTGGCCCTGTTTCTTTCAGGTTGTGCGCTTTTCGGCGGATCGAAGCCGCTCGACACCTATGATCTTTCGGCGCCTTCCTCGGCGCCGGCTGCGAGCCGTTCGCACCATCTGCAAATTCTTGTCGCGGAGCCGTCGGCGATCAAGTCGTTCGACAGCCAGAACATCGTCATCAAGCCGTCTCCGGGCGTGATCGAATATCTGAAGGGCGCGCAATGGGCGGACAGGCTGCCCAAGGTGGTGCAGGCGCGGCTGATAGAGGCGCTTCAGAAGAGCGGCCGCTTCGCCGGCGTGGGTAAGCCGGGAGAGGGGCTGGCGATCGACTATCAGGTTATCGCGGACATAAGGGCGTTCGATGTTGTGGCGAGCGGCAACGCCCATGCGGAGGTGTCACTTTTCGTGCGCCTGCTCAACGACCGCAATGGCCAAGTGAGGACGCAGAAGCTTTTCACCGCAGACGCGCCGGTGATCGGCACCGGCAATGCCGCGCTGGTCAAGGCGCTCGACCGCGCCTTCGACAATGCGGCGTCGGATATCGTCAGCTGGTCTGCTTCGGTACTTTGAGGAATTCACTCCTCGCACAATATGCTGCCCGATGTGGCGGTCTGATTGTCTACTAGAGCAATTCCAGCAAAAGTGCACGGCGGTTTTGCGTTCGGAATTGCGTGAAAACAACGAGATAGAGCATTTTCGCGATTCGGAGAAAAGCGGAAATGCTCTATCGTTGAGGTGGGCCGAAATCGACATGCCGCGATCGCCTTCGGCTCCGCCGGAGCAGCCGCGAGTGCGCCAGTCGAAATAGATCTTCGGACAAGCCCGAGGAAGACGGCCGCGCGCCGTTTTGTTCTCCGAACCCCAGAGATGGGCATCGCTCCGCCGCCCGCGGGAGACAGGGCCGGCAGGCGCATGAGCGGTGAACTGCTTCGACAGAAAAGCGGGGCCGAAACCCCGCTTTTGCCCCGTCATTTTGTGGCGTAAGCGCCGCTCAGTGCAGCCGCCCCGCCGCATGGGCCAGCATGGTGTAGACCTTGCCGGTATCAGACGACAGGTAGGTGTGCGTCATCATGCTGTCGCGGTCGTTATGCGTCACGTCCTTGAGCAGCTTCTCAAAATCGTCGCAATAGCGATCGACGGCGGCACGGAACTCGCTGTCGTTCTGATATTTGCGGCGGATTTCGTCGAAGGTCTGCTGGCCCTTTAGCGTGTAGAGCCGGCGGGTGAAGACATTCCGCTCGCCGCGGCGATAGCGGTCCCAAAGCTCGATCGATGCTTCGTGATCGATGGCGCGCGCAATATCGACCGAAAGCGAATTGAGCGATTCGACGACATGAAGCGGCGAGCGCTGGTTTTCAGGAGAGCGCGGCGTCTGCTGTCCGGCCGGGTTGCGCGGCTCTTCGGCCGACGCGCCGCGAAGCAGGTCGCGAACCCAGCCTCTGCTCTGCTGCTGCCCGCCCTCGCTGGTCCGGACCGGCGCGGGTTTGTCGGTTTCGGAAGCAAGCCGTAGCACAGGCTCGGCGGAGGGCGCACGCCGCTCCGGCGCGGTTTCCGTCTTGGCCGGCTGCGTCAACACATTCTCGTCCGCTCGAGGCAATTGCGGCCGGGGCGTTTCGCGGAACGGCCTGACGGTCGATCCGGCTGGAGCTGCCGGAGCGACGGGAGCCGCCGGCCGGGGAGCTGCTGACGTTTCGGGCGTGTCGAACATGCGGCCCGATTTGGCGACGATTTCCGAGAGTTCCTTGAGCGCGTTTATCTGTTCGGTGACGGCGCGCCGCATGGCGGAGGTGGATTCCTTTGTCTCGTTCGGGAGATCGAGCACGCCCTTTCTCAATTCGGCGCGGGTCTCTTCGAGGTCCGAGCGGATGGCGCCTGCCGTGCGGCGGATTTCCACCGTCGCTTCGGCAAAGCGCTGCGTCGCCGCCTCGACCACGTCGGTGATGACGGCCCGAATCTGCTCGGTCGATTCGCGCGTCTTGCCTTCCGCTTGTTCGAGCGCCCGCCCAACGAGGCTTTCATAGGAGCGCATGACGCGCTCGATATCCTCGGACTTCTTGACGAGGCCGACCGCCAGTTCCTCCAGGGCCTTTTCCCTGTCCTGCAATGTCGAGGAGAGATTGGTCTGCGCCGAGGCGAGGAGGTCCGAAGCGCCGGTCAGCACTTTGCCGTGCTCGTCGAAGCGGGCGGCTATGGACGCGATCTCCCGCAATGTATGCGATGAAAGCTCCGTCAGCTTGCCCGCATTGCTGTCGATCAGCCGCGCCGAACTCGAGAAGGTTTGGGCGGCTTTCTCGGTCGTGGCGGCGAAGTTCTGCGTCGTCTGGCTGAGCCGTTCGTCGATGCCGCCGAGACTGTTCGTCGCCAAGTCGATGAGTTCCGCAAGCTGGGCGTTGGAGCCTGAGAGTCGGTCGATTAGATCGCCGACGCCTTCCGACAGGCTCATGCGCGAGCCTTCGATGGCGGTAAGGGTCTCGGCGGTCCTGTTCGCAAGTGCGTTGACGAGGGCCGCATTCTCCGAGCGAAGCCGCTCGGTCGCCCGCTGCGTCGCCTCTTCGAGGCTCCTTTGCAGGTCCCCCCCGCTCTCCGACAGGCGCTCGATGAGCGGCTTGGCCGTATCATCCATGATCTTCGATATTTCGGCAGAGCGTGAGGCCAGCATGGCGTTCAGCTCGCGCGTCTGCTGATCGAGGGTCCTCGACGCATGGCTCGTGCGCTCGCCGATGTGCTGATCGACGGAAGAGAAGGTTTCGGCGATCGCATTTGCATGCGCCACGAGCTGCGATTCGGCCTGGCCGAGCCGGTCCCGCAGCTTTTCGCCCAAAACATCGGCAGCCCGCGACAGGCGGGTTTCGGCATCCCCGATCTGCAGGCCCACGCGGCCGACGAGCTGGTCCGTTCCTGAAGCGAGCTTCTGCTCCACCACAGCCAACGCTTCGCTGATGGAGGCGGCGCGGGCGTCGAGCTCGGCAGAAGTCTGATGCGTGCGGGCGATAATGCGCTGGTCCGCTTCCTCGAAGGCCGAGGCGATCCCGGCCGCCTTGGCGACGAGCGACGAAGCCGTTTCCTCGGCGCGCGAGGCGAGGCGCTTGTCCACATTGTCAAAAGCGCCGGTGATCTCGGCGGTGCGTTCCGCCAGCGCCTTTGCCACCTCGTCGGCGCGGGCGGCAAGGCTGTTCGCCGTTTCCTCGCTCGCCGCGGCAAGTCGGCGTTCCGCTTCGCCGAGCGTGCCGGTCATCCGGTCGGCCCGATTTTCGAGCACATCGGCGGCCTGACGGGCGCCGGTCGCGAGACGGTCGACGGTCTGCTCCGCCGTCGCGGTGAGGCGGCTCGCCATCTCTTCCGCGCGGGCGGCAAGCTTCCGGTCTGCGTCGTCGAACGCTTCGGCGATATCGCCGGAGCGCGCGGCAAGTGCCGCCGCCGCTTCGCCAATCCGGTTGGCGATGCGTTCGTCCGCCGTCTCGAATGTGCTGGCGAGTTCCTGCGCCCGCTCGGCCAAAGCGTTCGCCGCGTCCTGGGCGCGCGTGACGAGGCGTTGATCCGCATCGTCGAAGGTGCGCGCGATCTCGGCGGCGCGGGCGGAGAGAAGCTCCGCCGTCTCGGCCGCGCGTTCCGCGACCTTGCGGTCGGCATCCGTGAAAGCCTGGCCGGCCTCGTTGCGCAAGGCCGCCGTGACTTCGAGCACCTTCTCGCGCAAGGCGCCGGCGACCACGACGGCGCTCTTTTCGAGCGTCGAACGGACATTGTCCACACCGGTCGAGAGGGCTCGCTCCATCGATTGCGTCCGCTCCTCGATCACGCCTGTCTGGCGGCGGAACGCATCGTCTATCTTCTCGACCTCGGAGGTGAGGGCCACAGTGATGGCCGTCCTGCTTTCGGCGATCTGGCGCACGTGCTCCGCCACGTTCTGGTCGATGGCGGCGCGGTTGTCAGAGAGCTTCTGCAAGTCGCCCTCCATCACGCGGCTCAGCAGATCGCGGCCTTCCGCCAGACGATCGACATGGGCGCGAACGCTCTCGTCGAGCGCCGCGCGCGCAGCCGTCACCTGCGCCATATCGTCGGCCATCACCTGGCTTAGCGCATTGCGGCCATCGACCAGCTTGGCCGTGTGCTTCTCAAGCGAAATGTCGATCTCGCGCCGCGATTCCGCCAGCCTGTCGAGATCGTCCTGCAACGCCGCCTGCAAATCGGCCCTGCCGTCGGACAGGCGGGCAAGATGGACCCCGATGGCGTCGTCGATCTCTGCGCGCGATTGCGTGAGTTTCTCCAGATCCTCGTCGAGAACGCGCCGCGCCGCTTCGCGCCCCTCGGCAAGCTGATTCGCCAACCGGTTGGAATGTTCCGCGATCGCAGCATCGATCTCGGCGCGGCTGTCGACGAGCTTCTGCAGATCCTCGTCGAGCGCGCGGCGCATGAGCTGCCGGCCTTCGACCAGCTTGGCAAGATGGCGGTTGACGGACACGTCGATCGCCCCGCGCTCCTCCTGCACCTTCAGCAAATCCTCTTCGAGCGCCTTGCTGAGAAGGCCCCGGCCTTCCGTGAAACTTGCGATCTGGCGCTGGATTGCGGCCTCGATCTCGGTGCGGGTTTCGCCGATCTTCTGGAGATCGTTGGCGACCGCCTGGGAAATATTGTCGCGGCTTTGCGAAAGCGCGAGCGCATGCCCCTCGATGATCGTGTCGAGCTTGGCGCGTTCCTCGGAAATCCTGGCGATGTCGCCGTCGAGCGCCTGGCTGACCTGGTCGCGGCCGGCGGCGAGACGGGAGGAAAAGTCGGCCGCGCGCGCCTCGATCATGCTCGATGTCGAAAGAACGAGTTCGGCAAGCTCCATGCCGATCGTCGCCTTGCCTTCGTCGATGAGCGTGGCGATGTCCTGCTTGCCGGAATTGAACGTTCCGGCCAGCTCCCTGGCGCGCTCGGCCAGCGTCTCGTTGATCTGGCGCGCGCGGGCCTCGAGCGCTGCGTTAAGCCTCTGCGTGCCCGCATCGAGCGTCTCGGCGCGCGTTTCGAACTCCCTGATAAGCGATTGGCCGCGCTCGGCAAGCGTCCGCTCGATGCCGGCAAGCCGCGTATCGAACTCGTCGCTGAGCGTCTTCGTGGCGTCGCCAAGGAGGGAGACGATGCTGCTGGTCCGCTCGTTCAGCATGTCCGAAAGCGACCGCGTCGATTGCGAGGCGCTTTCCGTCAGCGCGGCGATGCGCGTGTCGAGCAAGCTGGCGAAGGCCTCTCCCGACGTACTGATCCGTTCGGAAAGGGTGTCGAGGCGCTGCTCGATGCCCTCCTGCAGGAGCGAGCCGTTTTCATTGAGGCGGCCGAGCAGCTTCTCGCCCGACTCATTGATGGTCATGGAGAGCTTGGTCGAGGCGCCCAGAATATTGTCGCGGATGTTGTCGGTAGCCGCGCCGAGTTCGCTCTCCAACTGCTGGTGCGCGCCGGCAATCGACGCGCGCACGCGTTCGGCGTGGTTGATGACCGCCTCGCGTTCGCTGCCGAGTCCGTCGACCAAGGCCCGGATGCGCACCTCGTTCTCCGAATAGGCGCGTTCGAGTTCGCTGACCTCGGTATGAACCAGCGTCTCCAGTTCCACGGCGCGGGCAAGCGTGCGCTCGATCCCTTCGCCCATCGCCTGCACCTCGCGGCGAACGGCCTGTCCGACGAGTGAAATCCGGTCCTGCGCCAGACTTTCCGGCTCAGCGAGGCGAAACGCGACCTCGGTCATCGAGCGGACGGCAAGGCGCATCTCCTGAGACCTGCGGATCATGACCGCAAAGGCCCAGAAAAGAATGATCGGCAAAACGATGCCGAGCGCGATCGCGATCGAATGAGGCGATCGAAGGAACTGGTCGAAGCTTCTGATTTCCCATATCTTCGGGCCCGAGAGAAGGTTGTCGAACAGGAGCCCGCCGGCAGCCCAGATGATCGAAACCAAAAGCGCGACCCAATAGACGGTGCGGGGAGCGCGCCGCTCCAGCCGGCTGAGGATGGCGCTGTAATCCTTCTGCCGGTCGTCATTGGCCGGAGCAAAGCCGGCGCGTGGCGCCGGTTGTGTTTCAACGGGGCGCGAAACCTGAGCCGGAACCCTCTCCGCGGGAGCCTTCTCCGCCGTCGTTTTTTCCAGGACCTTTTCGAAAGAGGCAGGCGCGGCCGCCGACTTCGCCGCCGGCGGTTCCGCCAGGGGGGCCTTTGCCTCCTCCTTGACATTGATGAGCGAGGCGGGGTCGATCGCTGAAGGCTGGGACGACTGGTTCGCCGGTTCGGGCGGCGTCTGGCGGCTTTGGGTCTTTATCTGAGTTTCCCGCGCAAGCTCTTCGGCCGCTTGGGAAATCTGCGCTTCCAGATCTTCCATGGAAGCAGCGATGTCGAGTCCGCCCTCCAGTTCCGAATTGCCGAAATCGAGATCAAGCGCTTCTTCCAACTGTTTCGCAACGTCGGAATCGAAATTGACTGTCTTGGTCGTTTTGCGCGCCATTGCCGCCTTACCCTGTACCTATTTTGATGCGCGGGCCGTCCTTCGGACGCCTCGTGCCCGCACACTGGCTTATTATGGTCCGGTCGTATCGTACTGGCACACCGGGGGAAAGGAAACCCGCATTCACGCCGATGGGTAAAAGTTTAAACACAAGGTTAACAGCATTTGTGACTGTCGCGAAATTTTTCGGGCCGGCAACAGCCGTTAACGTTGACATTAACCCCTTGTCCATGGCGCGCCGCCTAGAAATCGCCATGAAAGCCGCGTGGATGGCCGCTCCCAAACCGTCGGGAGTGGTTAACCGCGGTTGGTAAGGGGGAATCGGCCAGAGCTCGATACGCTGTGGTCTGATTCTTGCTAAGCCGAGTTCAAGTTGATTGCGCAGGAGAGTGATTAATGCAATTCCAGGACGCCCAGGCGGTTGCCTATGCCATGCCAGGGGGTGAGGCCTGCGCGCCTTCCCGCGCAAGACCTGTTGATCTCGTCCATCTTTCCCGTCAGACGATGGGCGACCGGGCTCTGGAAGCCGAAGTTCTTGCCATGTTCCTGCATCAGGCGCTGATGGCGCGGGAGAGCATCGCCCACGCCGATCTCAACGAGCGCAGAAGCCTTGCTCATGCCCTGAAGGGGGCGGCGCTTGGGATCGGCGCCTTCGCGGTCGCCGAATGCGCTTCGGACATCGAGAAGCATCCGGAAGACGCCGCGCTGCCGAAGAAGCTCGCCCGCCGTGTCGAGGAGGTCCGGGACTTCATCGCCGCCATCAGCCGCTGACGCTCCGTTTCGGGCCGGCTCCTTCCCGAAACGGATTGGTTGCGGCTTCCGTCTTGGCCTCATTGCATGTTCCGTCGCTGGCTGTTGACTTGGCGGGCGGAGTGATTATGTCGGCAGGGTCTTTCTGGGGCCTTTCAATGACCAAGCTGCACATCATCGCCTTCGACGGCACTTCCTATGACATCGATGCCGAAAACGGCTCGACGGTGATGGAAAACGCCATAAGGAACAGCGTTCCCGGTATCGAGGCGGAGTGCGGCGGCGCCTGCGCCTGCGCGACTTGCCATGTCTACGTCGATGAAGGCTGGACCGGAATTGTCGGAGAGCCGGAATCGATGGAGGAGGACATGCTCGATTTCGCCTTCGACGTGCGGCCGAATTCGAGGCTTTCCTGCCAGATCAAGGTCCGCGACGAACTGGACGGCCTTATCGTCCGTGTCCCCGAACGCCAGGGTTGAGGCAAGGTCGTAGCTGGAGAGACGGCGAAAACCCGTCATTCCATGACGGTCCTGAAGCGGTGTTCCGGCGCTGAAGAGCCGAGGATCAACAAATGTCTGAACTCACGAAAACCGATGTCCTGATTGTTGGCGCGGGGCCGGTCGGCCTTTTCGCCGTGTTCGAACTCGGGCTGCTCGATCTCAAATGCCATCTGGTCGATATTCTCGACCGGCCGGGCGGCCAGTGCGCCGAACTCTATCCGGAAAAGCCGATCTACGATATCCCGGGCTGGCCGCTGATCACCGCGCAAGGATTGGTCGACAGGCTCATGGAGCAGATCGAGCCGTTCCAGCCGCAATTCACCTTCAATCGCATGATTTCGGCGCTGGAGAAGCGCGAGGACGGGTCGTTCCGCGTCACCACCGATGAAGGCGAAGTATTCGAGGCGAAGGCGGTGGTGATCGCGGCCGGCGGTGGTTCGTTCCAGCCGAAGCGGCCGCCGATCCCCGCTATCGAGGATTTCGAGGGCAAGAGCGTCTTCTATGCCGTCAGGCGCATAGAGGACTTCCGCGGCCAGGATCTTCTGATCGTCGGAGGAGGGGATTCGGCGCTCGACTGGACGTTGAACCTGCAGCCCGTCGCCCGCTCCGTCTCACTCGTGCATCGCCGCGCCGAGTTCCGCGCCGCGCCCGATAGCGTCAACAAGATGTTCGCGCTGCACGAGGAGGACAAACTCCGCTTCCAGATCGGACAGGTCACGGCGCTTTCGGGCGAGAACGGGGTGCTGCGGTCGGCAACCGTGAAAGGACCCCACGGCGAGGTAGAGATCTCCTGCACCAGGCTCCTTCCGTTCTTCGGCCTGACGATGAAGCTCGGGCCGATAGCAGAATGGGGGCTGAACCTCCACGAAAACCTTATTCCCGTCGATACGGAAAGGTTCCAGACCTCGGTGCCGGGCATATTCGCGATCGGCGACATCAACGCCTATCCCGGCAAGCTCAAGCTCATCTTGTCGGGCTTCCACGAGGCCGCGCTGATGGCGCAGGCGGCGAAGCACTATATCAGCCCGGCGGAACGCATCGTTTTCCAGTACACCACCTCGTCGACCAGCCTGCAGAAGAAGCTCGGCGTGGCGTGAGAGGGTACGGAGAGAGGATGAAAAGCTGGCAATGGCGCCTGGCGCATCGCCGCAGCCTTGATCTCGGACCCACGTCCCTCATCATGGGCATCCTGAACGTGACGCCGGATTCCTTCGCCGACGGCGGCCAACATGCCAGGACGGAAGTGGCGATCGACCATGCGCGGAGGATGATGGCGGAGGGCGCGGCGATCATCGACATCGGCGGAGAATCGACGCGGCCGGGTGGAGCAGCCGTTTCCGCCGCCGAGGAACAGGCGCGCATCCTGCCGGTGATCGACGCGCTGGCCAAGGACGACGTGATCCTGTCGGTGGACACCTATCGGGCCGAAACGGCGAAGCTCGCGGTCGAGCATGGCGTCCATGTCATCAACGATGTCTGGGGGGCGCAGCGCGATCCGGAAATCGCCGCCGTCGCTGCGGAAACCATGGCGGGGCTGATCCTCATGCATACCGGCCGCGAGCGGCAAAAGGATCCGGATGTCATCGCCGACCAGTTTTCCTTCCTGCGCCGGTCGCTTGAGATCGCGCGCCGGGCGGGAGTTGCGGACGACGCCATCGTGCTTGATCCCGGCTTCGGCTTCGCCAAGGAGACGCCCGAAGCCAATCTGAAACTGATGGCCCGCTTCGAGGAACTGCATGCGCTCGGCTATCCTCTCGCCGTTGGCGCCTCGCGCAAGCGTTTCGTCGGGCACGTCACCGGCCGGGAACTCCACGCTGAACGCGCCATCGGCACGGCGGCGACGAGCGTCATCCTGCGCCTGAAGGGCGCCGCGATTTTCCGCGTCCATGACGTCGCCGCCAACCGGGACGCCCTCAAAATGGCGGATGCGGTAATGGCATCCGGCGAGCGATAGATGAGTGGCCGTGTCACTGCTTTTCTCGGCCTTGGCGGCAATATCGGCGACCCCGCCGCGACGATGGCGGCGGCGCTCCGCGCGATCGACGCCGACCGGGCCTGTTCGGTCGTCGCCGTCTCGTCGCTCTATCGGACGCCGCCCTGGGGCAAGATCGACCAGCCCGACTTCCTGAACGCAGCTGCCTTGATATCCACGGCGCTGTCGCCGCGCGACCTGCTCTCCCTCTGCCTCGAAGAGGAACGGCTTCTGAAACGCGCCAGAAACGAACGCTGGGGGCCGCGCACCATCGATATCGACATCCTGCTCTATGACGACATTATGATCGACGAGGACGGCCTGACGATCCCCCATCCGCGCCTCGCCGAACGCGCCTTCGTCCTCATCCCGCTGAAGGAGATCGCGCCGGAAATCGCGATCGGCGGAAAAAAGATGGATCAACTCGGCGCACGACCGGACGCCAGCGGCATCGAACGCGTCACGAATGGCGGGAACTGGTGGCGCTCGCCTGCCGATCGCTTACCGCGCAACTTGCCTTGAGCCCTTTCCCGAAGCAAAAATCCGCTTTGTGACGGGAAGGAGACGGTTCGACGGCATGCTTTTCGCTTCCGCAAGAGATCTTCAGCGCCGGAGAGGTGAAGACGAGGAAGCTCGGGTCGAATATGTCGAGCTTTTCTTCGATCTGGTCTTCGTCTTCGCGGTGACGCAGACGTCCCACACGCTGCTTCATCATCTGACGGCGGGAGGCGCGATCCGGGCTCTGCTTCTCTTCATGGCGGTCTGGTGGGTGTGGGTCTACACGTCCTGGGTGACGAACTGGCTCGACCCGCAACGCAATTCCGTGCGGTTGATGCTTCTGGTCTTGATGCTTGCGGGCCTGGTCCTGTCGACATCCATTCCCGAGGCGTTCGGCGGAAAGGGCCTCGCTTTCGCGTCGGCCTATGTCTTCATGCAATTGGGCCGTTCACTCTTCATGATGTGGGCGCTGAGAGGCCATAATCCCGGCAACTACCGCAATTTCCAGCGCATCAGCATCTGGCTGGCCGTTTCCGGAATGGTCTGGATCACCGGCGGCGTTGTGGAAGGGCAGGCCCGTTTCGTTCTGTGGGTGATCGCGCTGGTGATTGATTACATGTCTCCCGCCGCGGGCTTTCGGGTGCCGGGCCTCGGGCGCTCGACCACGGCCGATTGGGACGTCGATGGCGGCCATCTCTCGGAACGCTGCGCGCTTTTCGTCATCATCGCGTTGGGGGAATCCGTCCTCGCCACCGGCGCGACCTTCAGCGAAATGACATGGAACGGCGATCACGCCGCAGCTTTTCTCGTCGCCTTTGTCGGCACAGTCGCGATGTGGTGGATCTATTTCAACATTGGCGCGGATTACGCCCGCCGCCGGATCGAGAAATCCGACGATCCCGGCGCCATCGCGCGCGTGGCTTACACCTATATGCACATCGTCATCGTGGCCGGCATCATCATCGCCGCCGTTTCCGACGAACTGATGCTCGCCCATCCGACCGGTCGCCAAGCGAACTTGGCCGCCGTTCTGGTGATCGCGGGCGCAACGCTGATCTATATCGTTGGCAACATGCTCTTCAAGGCGCGCATATTCGGGCGTCTGCCCTTGTCGCACATGGTCGGAGCGGTTCTGGCGGTGCTTCTGGGCTTGGTCGGAACGTCGCTCGATCTATTGACGCTCGGCGCGGCTTCGGCCGCGATCCTGCTTACAGTCGCGATTTGGGAATATCTGTCGCTGAAATCCTTTCGGCAGTCGGAGCCGCATGACGCGCCTTCGCGCTGAATTTATTCCTGTGCGACCTGCTTGGCGCCATGCTCGCTGCTGCGCTTGAGGTTGACGCCGATGACCGGTACGAGGCTGTCATTGACCTTGACGGAAATCGTAACGTTCATGGTATTGGGATCGGGCAGATGGGCCAGCATCGTCCCTTTTAACTGATGCCGGTTGAGCACGAAGACGACTTTCTTGCCTTCCACGCTGCCGCCGACGATGTCGAGCCCCTTGCCGGCGGCTCCGTCAAGAAACGTTCCGTGATAGCCGCTATGGCCGCGCTCCTCCACATGGGCCGACATCTTCTGCGTGAACATGCCCACGCGGCAGGTCCCATCGAGATCCATGCCTGCATGCCTTGAAGGCGTGCTGCCCACCAGATCGCAGGTGAAGCGGGTGCCTTTGTACTTACCGGCGACCACTTCGCCAGGACCAGACCACTGGCCTTCGACGGAGCGAAAGAACTTCACGTCGCGCTCGCCGGCATCGGCGGCATGCGCCATCGCACCGGTCAGCGACACGGCCGCAAGCGCAACGAGAATCGTGGAGGGGAGTGCGAGATTCATTGTGGCCCGACGCCGTTCGGAGGAGGATAGGAGAAAACCATGAAGAAGAATGGTTAACGCTTCGTCAATATTTCCCGCCGATCAGGATGAGCGAGACGGATCGCGTTCGCAAGCTTAATTTTAACAGGTGCGCGCAGGTTCTCTCCTGCGCGACGCGATCTGCTCGAGAACGCTGAGCTTTCCGGAGCGGCCTAGTGACGAACCGTCGCGTAATCCCGCAGCACATTCGCTTCGAGTTCCAGTTCGTCGAGGCGATACCTGACGACGTCTCCGATACTCACGATGCCGATCAAATTGTGGCCCTCCATGACGGGCAAATGGCGAATCCGCCTTTGCGTCATAACTTTCGCGATATGGGCGATGCTGTCCTGCGGAACGCAATGGACGACGCCACGCGTCATCAGGTCCGAAACGGGGTGCTCAAGTATGGCGCCGCCCTGTTCAGCCAACCCATAGGTAATGTCGCGCTCGGACAGAATCCCATCGATGGAGCGGCCGTTTTCGCTGACCACCAGAGCGCCGACGCGTTCCATCTTCAGCCTTTGGGCGGCGCTTCTTACGTTCGTATCGGGACGGATCGTGACGACGTTGTTTCCTTTTGCTTTCAGGATGTCGGCGACATGCATTTTTCTTTCTCCCGCCATCGGCGCCCCGACCGATCGGCTCGGAGCGCGCGGCTTAGCTTGCAGGGGAAGTTTGCGGCAGCGCGCGGCATTTCGCAACTATTGCCTTGGCAACCGCGGATGGCCCTTCGCCGCACCGCCGAATCATCCGGACAATCAAGCGGTACGGCGGCCGCCGCTCGTCTTCATACGCTGCCGCCGCTCGTCTTCATACGCTATTGATTGATCTCGGGTTCGACGAGCCTTGCCAGGTTTCTGAGCGATTCCTGCCAGCCGAGATAACAAGCCTCGAGCGGAATGACGTCCGGCAATCCTGCCTGAACGATATCGATCTCGGCGCCGACCGATACTTTTTTCAACGTAACGCGCACCTCTATTTCGCCCGCGAGGTTGGGATCATCGAATTTGTCGGTGTAGCGCAGACGTTCGCCGGGGACGAGTTCGAGATATTCGCCGCCGAAGGCGTGGCCTTCGCCCGTCGTGAAGTTCCGGAAGGACATTTTGAACGTGCCGCCGACCGTCGCCTCGAGATGGTGCACGGTACAGGTGAAGCCGTTCGGCGGAAGCCATTTCGCGAGTGCATCCGCCTCGATGAACGCGCGATAGACCTTTTCCGGGCTGGTTGCCAGGACGCGGTGCAAACGTACGGTGTTGGGCATGATCGTTTATCCTCCTGGATTGCTGGAACAGACGCCCCAAGGACGAACGAGACTCTACCAACTCCGACATGGCGTCGAACGTTTATCCGAGGAAATTATCACATCGAATGTTAGTCGGACGGTTACCTGGCATTTTCCTCATTCGCCTTACGCGTGGCGAAGGAGGTGAGCGCCGCGAGAAAGTCGCCGATCTTCGGGCGCCGTCCCGCAGCGTAGGGCAGGGGGCGCACGGTTTCAATCGCCGCGATGCCGATGCGGACAGTCATCATGCCATTCACCACCCCTTCGCCGAGCTTGGCGGAAAGCTTTGCCGCAAGACCGTGGCCGATAAGCTGCTGGACGATGCCGTCGCCGACCGCGATCGAGCCTGTGACCGCGAGATGGGCGAGGACATCGCGCGCGAGCCGGAAGAACCCGATTGTGCCCGGCCTTGCGCCGTAAAGTTCCGCGAGCCGGCGGATCAGCCGGCTCGCCTCGAACAGGACATAGCCGATATCGACGAGGGCGCGGGGCGAAACCGCGGTCACGACCGAGACGCGCTTTGCTGCATCGAGCACCAGTTCATGCGCGCGCCGGTCGAGCGGCGCCATCAACTCGCTTTCGGTCAGCCGCACAAGATCGGCGCCGTCGATGATTTCGCCTTCGAGTTCCGCAAGCGTGCGCCGACCGGCGGCCGTTTCGGGTTTAGAGGAGAGGAAGGCGGCAAGCTCATCAGCGAGCGCGCGTGCTTTCTTCTCATTGTTCGACGCCAGGATGTCCTCCGCTTCGGCGCGCATTTTTTCCACTGACGCCAGCCTCCTCAGCGCCCAAAACTCGCGCACGAGAATGACAAGCAGCGACAGTGCGGCGACGATCGCCAAGCCGAACGCCACCCAACCCAGCCATCCGGCCTGCGCGAAGAGGTCGCGGATCAGGCGGTCGATCGAAAGCCAGATCGCGAGCGAGGCGAGCGCCCCGAACGCGGAGAGGAAAATGGCAGCGAGACGCGACCGCTTTCTGCGCGCGACCGGCAGCGGCGGTACTTTCAGCGCATCGTCCTCTTCCGCGTCGAATACATCGATCTTCGCCGGCGTGACGATCGCGACATCTTTCGCAATGGACCGGGGCTTCCGCCTTTCCGCCGGGTTGGGGGTGTCGGCCGGGGCAAGAGGCGCCAGCTTCTCGTCGGCCTGTTCGGCGGCGATGCGAAAAGCAGCCGGTTTGCGCGTCGGCGTCATGCGAGACGGTCTCCGATGAGGAATTCCATGGCGCGATCGAGCCTTATATGCGGCAGTGACAGCGTCACGCCTTCCGCCGTCCTTTCGAGCCTGGGCGGGCGGAAGCGGACGAAGCGGATCGCGGAACTTTCTCCCGCTCCATATTCCATGAAAACTGTGTCGGGCGCGGCCGGGAGGTCGCCCGGAAAAATGGCCGTTTCGGTCTCCCCGTTGAAGACCTCGCCGGCGATCGTCTCCCCCGTGAGAGGCGTGCCGATGATAACGGGCAGAGTCTCGCGGCCCTGCGTGACCGTGCCTTCGCGCGTCGCCCTCACGGCAGCCATCGCAAGCACGTCCACCTCCGCGCCGGAAAGATCGGCCCGCTTCACCGCCCGGTCGGCGAGCCGGCGCACGATTGCCTGAAGCCGATCATGGCTCTCGTGATGCAGATGATCGGCCTTGGTGGCGACGACGAGAATGCGATCGATGTGGTGGGCGAAGAGGTCAGTAAGGAGATTGCCGCGGCCCGGCCGGAAACACGCAAGGATTTCCGTCAGGGCCCGTTCGAGATCGATGACCGCGTCGTGGCCGGCATTCAACGCCTGCAGCGCATCGATCAACACAAGCTGACGGTCGAGCCTGGCGATGTGCTCGCGGAAGAAGGGCCTCACAACATGCGTCTTGTAAGCTTCATAGCGCCGTTCCATCATCGCGCCGAGCGAGCCCGAACGGAAGCTTTTGCTTTCCGCTGGCGGAAGCGGGGCGAAGGTGAGGGCAGGCGAGCCGTCGAGATCGCCCGGCATAAGGAAGCGGCCGGGCGGCAGTGTCGAAAGAGCGCGATGATCCGCCTTGCAGGCCTTCAGATAGGCGGTGAAGCTTTCGGCGAGCCGGCGTGCCGTCATCTCGTCGGCCGCCTGGTTCGGATCGATTGCTGAGGCCATGCCGCGCCAATCGGCGGACAGGTCCGCTCGAACGGGCAGCGTCGAGAGATCGAACGCCTCTTTCGAAAATTGCCGGTAATCCTTGCCGAGAAGCGGCAGGTCGAGCAGCCATTCGCCGGGATAATCGACGATATCGACGGAAAGCTTGCCGCGCGAGAAGAACCGCCCCCAGCCGGAGGCGGATTCGTAGTCGATCGTCAGGCGCAACTCGGAAATCGCCCTGGTCGAGTCCGGCCAGATGCGTTCCTCCACCAGGGCGGAGACGTGATCCTCATACTGGAAACGCGGAACGGCATCGTCCGGCTGATGCTCCAGATAAGCGCGTGCGATCCGGCCGGTCTTCTGCGCCCTGAAGAGCGGCAGGCGCCCGCCATGGACGAGGTTGTGAACGAAGGCCGAGATGAAGACCGTTTTGCCGGCGCGCGAAAGGCCGGTCACGCCCAGCCGTACGGACGGCGAAACCAGGCCGGAAACGCGATCCGACAGCGTATCGAGGGCGATCAACGCCTCATCGGTGAAGCTTGTGAGCGGAGCCAAGTACCGGCCTTATCTCTTCGTCTGAAGGGATTATGCTTTAGTCGAAACGGACCTCCGATATAGGAGAGGAAAGCCGAATTTGAAATGTGTCTACAATCCGGCCGGCGTCAGAAATGCTTCGAGATAGGCGGATCGCGGCTTTACGGCTTGGAATTCGCAACCGAGGGACAGGACGGCGAGCCCGCAGGTCGGAAAGCCGGATTTAAGCGCGGCGAGGGCATTTCCATCGCCGTCCGAGATCAAGAGATGAGCGACATCCTCAATCATGGGGTTATGGCCGACGAGAAGAAGCGATCGCGTTCCCGGCGGTTGTTCTTCGATGGCCGAGACATAGGCCCGCGCGTCGCCGCCATAAAGATAAGCCGAGAATTCCGCGCTTTCCGGCTTGCAGGAATAGGCGTCGGCGAAGATCGACCAGGTCTCCCTGGCGCGGTGCGCAGTCGAGCATGTCACCGAGTGCGGCCGATCATAACGCGTTTCCATCGCGTCCGAAACGATATGGGCTTCCTCTCTCCCGACACGATCGAGCCTGCGGTGAAAGTCCTTCCGCCCGGGTTCGGTCCAGCCCGCCTTTGCATGCCTGAGAAGAAAAAGCAGTGCCATTCCGATCCTTCCGAGGGTCTGGGAAGGAGACGCCTTCAGCGACACGATCACATGGATAATTGCGGAAGAAAAGCTCCTCGCGAGATCGTCAAAATTCGGCCATCGATTGTGTTCAGGAGCACGCCGCGAAAATGGGATTCGCATGGTTTGACAATTGCGTGAGGCGGCTGGCCTTTGATCTTGTGCCGCTTGTGGTCGCCGAATATATAGGCGCCGGGTTAGTTCCTAGCGGGGTGAGTCGATGAACGATCTCGTTGAAGCCGATTACGTACCCTCCGAAGACGAGCCGTTCATGAACGAACGGCAGAAATCGTACTTCAGAGCCAAGCTCATCCATTGGAAACACGAGATCCTCAGAGAAGCCCGCGAAACACTCGAGATCCTGCAGCAGGAAAACGCCAACCATCCCGATCTCGCCGATCGGGCCTCTTCCGAAACCGACCGCGCCATCGAACTGAGAGCCCGCGACAGCCAACGCAAGCTGATCGCGAAGATCGACGCGGCGCTGCAGCGGCTCGACGATGGCACCTATGGCTATTGCGAGGAAACCGGCGAGCCGATCGCGCTCAAGCGCCTCGACGCGCGCCCGATCGCGACGCTTTCCATCGAGGCGCAGGAACGGCATGAGCGCCGCGAAAAGGTCTATCGCGACGACTGACCCAGTTGCCGTTCGTGTCGGAACGAAGGCATGAAGGCCCGTGTCTTCATCGCGCTTTACCGCGGCATCAATGTCGGCGGCAAAAACCCGGTCAAAATGGCGGCGCTGCGCGCGATGCATGAGAGCCTCGGCCATTGGGCCGTGAAATCCTATGTGCAGAGCGGCAATGTCGTCTTTCGCGCCGAAGGAACAGCGAAGAAGATTGCGGCGGAGATCGCGGCCGCTTTCGCCGAGCATTTCGGGTTCGAAGCGAAGGTGATGGTCCGCGAGGCTGCGGACTGGCAGAAGCTCATTTCCGCAAATCCCTACACGCGGGAAGCGGCGGCCGACCCGACCAAGGTTCATGCCGCGATCTGCGAGGGGACGCCCGACGCGGTGCGGCTCGCGGCGCTGCTCGAGAAAACCGGCGGCCCTGAACGATTCGAGGCGCGGCCGGGCGTTCTTTACCTCCATGCGCCGGAAGGGATCGGCCGCTCCAAATTCGCGGCCGGCATGGAGCGCGGCTGCGGCGTGCCGGCAACGGCGCGGAACTGGCGCACGATCGAAGCGCTTGCGGAATTGGCCGGGGAAATCGGCTCTTCCTGAAGAAGGGACGGAAACTGCCCCAAGAAGGGCTGTCCGGCATTTTATTTTGCACTGCACACGGATTTCGGTTGCACTTTCCCGCGAATACGACCATATGGCGCCTAAGGCGCTTGGGCCGGTTCCCTTCCGGCTTTCCCTCGTGGGACAAGGTTGCGTCTTTCCCCTTCCGTGAAACGGCAAGTGGTGAAACTGCCTTCCGGCGTAGCCGGCGGGCGCGACAGCGCAGCCGCGCGGGGCTCACCCCCGCCGCCTTGTCGTTATCCAAAAAGAAATGCCGGCGGGTTGCGCCCCGCCGCGAAAACTTGTGCGGCTTTGCCGCCGAAAGAGAAGAATATTGAATCAGAAAGAAAATAGCGCGGTCGAGCAGAAGCAGTCCCATGCGGAGTTGCCCGGTTTTGCCGCGCTCGGCTTGTCGGGTGCTTTGTTGAAGGCTGTCGCCCAATCGGGGCTTTCCGACCCGAAGCCGATCCAGGAACAGGCGATCCCGCCCCATCTCGCCGGCCACGACATATTGGGCATCGCCCAGACGGGTTCGGGAAAGACCGCGGCCTTTTCGCTCCCAATCCTGCAGAAGATCGTTAATCTCGGCTCGAAGCGCGGCCCGAAGAGCGCGCGCGCCCTGATCCTTGCGCCGACGCGCGAACTGGCGGTCCAGATCGAGGAGATGATCCGCGCCGTATCGAAAGGCCTGCATATCTCGACCGCGCTGGTTCTCGGCGGCGTTTCGCGCAATAGCCAGGTCAAGAAGATCAAGCTCGGCGTCGACATTCTTGTCGCAACACCCGGCCGGCTGGTTGATCTGGTGCGCGAGGGCGATGTGAGCCTGGCCGAGACGCGTTATCTGGTTCTCGACGAGGCGGACCGCATGCTCGACATGGGCTTCCTGCCCGACGTGAAGCGTCTCGCCAAGGCGACCCATCCGAAGCGCCAGACGGCGCTGTTCTCGGCCACCATGCCCGCGGAGATCGCGGCGCTCGCCGAAAGCCTGATGAAGGAGCCGGTGCGTATCGAGATCGCGCCGCAGAGCACGACCGCCAACGAGATCGAGCAGGGCGTCGTCATGGCGCGCAAGCGTCAGAAGCGCCCGGTGCTCGCGAGGATGCTTGCCGATGAAAAGATGGGGCAGGTGATCGTCTTCGCGCGCACGAAGCATGGCGCCGACATCGTCACCCGCAATTTGGAGCGCGACGGCTTCGCCGCCGCCGTGATCCATGGCAACAAATCGCAGAACGCCCGCCAAAGGGCGCTGAACGGCTTCCGCGAGGGGTCGATCCGCATTCTCGTCGCGACCGATATCGCGGCGCGTGGCATCGACGTTCCCGGCATCAGCCATGTCATCAATTACGATCTGCCCGACGAGGCCGAAAGCTATGTGCACCGGATCGGCCGCACCGGCCGCAACGGCGCGAATGGCGTCGCGGTGACGCTTTGCGATCCGTCGGAGACGGACAAGCTTCGCCAGGTAGAGCGCATCATCCGCATGCGGCTGCCTGTGCTTGCCTCGCATCTCGACCAGCCGGATCCCGAACCGCGGAAACCGGAACCGGGCGAGCCGCGGGCTGAGCCCCACGGCGCTGACGCCGGACGAAACCCGCACGGCAAGAGCCGGAGCGCGCATCACCGGCCGAAAAATTTGTCGCGCAAGCCGCCCAGGGAAGCAGCGAAGGACCAGCCTGCGCCCAATCGCCATCACCCGGCCGAGGCAGAGAGGGCGGAACGGACGGCAAAACCCCCGCGCAAAAAATTCCGTGGCCGGCGTTTCGGGCGGAAGGCCGCGGCGAAAGCCGCCTGAATTTGTAAGCTGGGACCGTTCCTCCGCACCGCATTTCGCGGCGCGGAGGACCGGACCGGCTGAAGAAAATCTTTCCATCGAACGCTGGGTTCAGGAAAATATGTTCTTGAAACCGGACACCGGCGTTTCTACGCTCTTCCGGAAAAGTATGAAGGAACTGCCATGGAACGTTCGGTGATCGATGTCATCGGCAACACGCCGCTGATCCGTCTGAAGCGCGCTTCAGAGATGACGGGCTGCACTATTTTGGGCAAGGCCGAGTTCATGAATCCGGGCCAGTCGGTCAAGGATCGCGCCGGCCTGTTCATCATTCGCGACGCCGAGAAGAAAGGCCTTCTGCGGCGCGGCGGGCTGATCGTCGAAGGCACGGCCGGCAACACCGGTATCGGCCTGACATTGGTGGCGAAGGCGCTCGGCTATCGCACCGTCATCGTGATCCCCGAGACACAAAGCCAGGAAAAAAAGGATGCTCTGAAACTGCTGGGAGCCGAGCTGATCGAAGTTCCGGCGGTCCCTTACAAAAACGCCAACAATTATATCAAGATTTCCGGGCGGCTCGCCGAAAAGCTTGCGAAAACGGAGCCGAACGGCGCCATCTGGGCAAACCAGTTCGACAATGTCGCCAACCGCGACGGTCATATCGGGACGACGGCGGAGGAGATCTGGCGCCAGACCGGCGGCAAGGTAGATGGCTTCGTTTCCGCCGTGGGCACTGGAGGCACGCTCGCCGGCGTCGCCGCAGGCTTGAGAAACCACAGCCGCGACGTCAAGATCGCCCTTGCCGATCCGCTGGGCGCGGCGCTCTACAGCTATTACACGACAGGCGAACTCAAGTCCGAGGGCAGTTCGATCACGGAAGGCATCGGACAGGGCCGCATCACCGCCAATCTGGAGGGATTCGAACCCGATTTCGCCTATCAGATTCCCGATGCGGAAGCGCTGCCCATCGTCTTTGACCTGGTGCAGGAGGAAGGGCTCTGCCTCGGCGGCTCGACCGGCATCAATATCGCCGGCGCGATCCGGCTGGCGAAGGATCTTGGTCCGGGCCACACGATCGTGACCATGCTGTGCGACTACGGCAATCGTTACCAGTCGAAGCTTTTCAACCCGGTTTTTCTGCGCACGAAAAACCTGCCAGTTCCCGAATGGATGAAAAGGAAGAAGATGGAAATCGATGTGCCTTACGAAGAGGTCGCCTGATGGCCATCCTCACCGAGGCGATCTTCCGCGACGACGCCTATCGCGCGATGGACAAGGGCTGCGTCGTCGCCGTCAACGATCGAGGCGGCATCCTGCTCGATCGCACCATCTTCTATGCGACCTCCGGCGGCCAGCCGGGGGATACCGGCTATCTCACCCGCGAGGACGGGACGCAAATCCCGATCGAGGCGACGATCACCGGTGAGACGAAGGACGAGATCATCCACTTGCCGGCATCCGGCCATGCCCAGCCGGTGGTGGGCGAGCAACTGTCTCTTACGATCGATTGGCCGCGCCGACTGAAACTGATGCGCATGCACACCGCTTGTCATCTGCTGACTGTAGTCTGTCCCTATCCGATCACCGGCGCTGCCGTGGGCGAGGAGGAATCGCGCGTCGATTTCGATATTCCCGATGCGGCCTTCTCCAAGGAAGAGGTGACGGAACGGGTGATGGACCTCGTGAAGGCAAGCCATCCTGTATTCACGCGCTGGATCACCGATGAAGAACTTGCCGGCAATCCCGGCCTGGTGAAGTCAAAGAATGTCCGTCCTCCAATCGGCACCGGCCGTATCCGGCTCGTCTGCATCGGCGAGAACGAGGCTGTCGACAGCCAGCCCTGCGGTGGGACGCATGTGAAATCGACTGCCGAGGTCGGCGACATTCACATCGGCAAGATCGAGAAAAAGGGCCGGGAGAACCGGCGCTTCCGCATCCGGTTCGGTTCCCTTCCGGCCTGAGGCCGTGATAGGAAACGCTGTCGCTAGATTCCGGATTGGATAGGCCGATGCCCGACACGAATCCCTTCTTCGTCACCGCCGACTGGCTGCAGCAGAGGCTGGAGCAGCCCGGCCTGTCGATCGTTGACGGTTCCTGGTATCTGCCGGCGCAGAAGCGGGATGCGCGCGCCGAATATGAGGCCGGCCATATTCCCGGCGCCGTCTTTTTCGATCATGAGCAAGTGGTGGATCCAGACTCGAAGCTCGTCCATACGCTGCCGTCTCCCGATATCTTCGCCCGTTTCGCCGGGTCCATGGGCATTTCCGCCGATGACACGATTATCGTTTATGACGAGCCGGGCGCCTTCACCGCGCCGCGCGTCTGGTGGATGTTCCGCATCATGGGAGCGAAGAATGTCTTCATCCTCGAAGGCGGCGCCGACGCCTGGAAGGCAGCCGGTAGGCCGGTGACGGCCGAGCCGACGAAGATCGCGCCTAACGTTTTCGACGCGCGCTTCGACGCCTCTCGTGTCGCGTCCTTCGACGATATGATGCGCGTCGTGAAAGGCGGCGAGATGCAGATCGCGGACGCCCGTCCGGCGGGCCGCTTCACAGCCGTCGATCCCGAGCCGCGGCCAGGCATGCGCGGCGGCCATATGCCGGGCGCGCATAGCGTTCCGGCCACGTCTCTGGTGGAAAACGGGAGGCTTTTGCCGCCGGAGGCTCTGAAGAAAAAATTCGCCGAAGCCGGCGTCGATCTGTCGAAGCCGGTCGTGACTTCCTGCGGCTCCGGCATAACGGCGGCGGTCATCACGCTCGCCCTCGAAACCCTGGGGCATCAAGACAACAAGCTTTATGACGGCTCATGGTCCGAATGGGGCGGGCGCAGCGACACGCCGATCGTCACCGGCCCGCCAGCAAACGGCAAGAATTGATCGTGGCTCGCAAGCCCAAGCCGCTCAAGGCGCGCGTCACGCATCTGGAGATGGACGCCCTGCCGGCGCAGCGCATCGCGTTGCCGATGGGACAGCGTATTGCCCTCATGCAGGCGAAGAACATTCCCGTCAGCTTCTACCGCTATCTCTACGAGCAGGTCGGGCGGGCGCATCACTGGTCTCTTCGCCGCTCGGGAAGCGACGCGGCGTTGCGGGAAGTGCTGCATGCTTCTTCGACGGAGATTTCGGTTCTTTATGTCGATGGCGCGCCCGCCGGCTTTTTTGAACTCAACCTCGCCGATCTTCCGGCGATTGCCGAAATTCTGTATTTCGGGCTGACGCGGGAATTCCAGGGCAGGGGCTTGGCGCGCTTCTTCCTCAGCGAAGCGATCTTCGCCGCCTGGACCCACAATCCGGCGAAGGTGATCATCCAGACCAACACCCTCGATAGCCCGCTGGCGCTCCGGCTTTACCAGAAGATGGGCTTTGCGCCGGTCGGCTGGTCCGAGGAAGAGGTCGAGCCGTGGCTATGAGCCTCTATTTCTGGTCGTTGTACGGTTCCTTCGTTTCGGCCACGAGCCGCGCGAGCTCTGAGAAGGATGGCGGCTCCTCGTCCGAGCGCATATTGTTCGCCAGCCGCAGCAGGCGGATCGGGAAACAGATAGCGTCGCGGTTTGCCGGCGACATTTCTTCCTCCATCCTTTCCTCGGCGGTCGCATTCGCTTCCGCGCGCCTGAGCGCGAGATCGAGTTCGTCGGGGTCCAGCATGCCTTTCGCGACGAGCAGGTCATTGATGGACGCAATCGCCAGATAGAGACCTTCCAGCTGAAGATTTGCAGTGTTCATGTCCGCTCTCCTCTGTTTCCGACCAAACGGAGCGAGCGCGGAAATGATCCGTTAGGAGACGCCGTCACGCTCGCCGCGCATTGCGGCGGGCAAGCGTGAGGGTCTTGGAATGGGTTGATCCGGCTTCGACCCATTCTTTCGCTGCGTATCGCTTACGGCTGTCTGATCTCGATGTTCGGATGCATGAAGCCGGCAACGACGCCGCTCAGCGATGTGCCAGTCATGATCAGCGTGCCGCCAAGGCCAAGCAGCGCCACGAGGCTGAGCACGACAGGATTTCCGACGCTGCCGATGATCGAGAGAATGCCGAGTACGATTGCGGCAAGCCCCGCCAGCGCCTGGATGCCGGCAGATCCGGAGGCCATTTCCGCGGCCAGCATCTCGCCGCCCGTATAGGTCTGCGGCTCGGCGCTGCGCATGGACGCCATTCGCAATTGATGCATGCTGAGAACGGCATTGCTGCTCAAAACGAGCGCCGCTCCAAAGGCGATGACCGCTATGGAACTCAGCACCGCGGAAGACATTCCGAGAAGTGCAAGAACGCCGAGAATGACGCCCGTGGCGCCGGCTATAAAGACAGAGGAGAGGGTGCCGCCGCCGAATTGGTGTTCCATGCTGGCCGTCGATCCGCCGGCCGGAAAGATCAGCCTTGCGTATTCCGACAGCATCGTTCCGCCCTGAATAAGAAGCGATGCTCCGAATATGATGGTGACAATGGAAAGCAGCATTGTCGCTCGTAGGCCCGTCAGACCGATGATGGCCAGCACCACTGTCGCGATGCCGCCGGCCGCATCGATAAAGCCGCCATAGCCTACGTGTTCCGTCGTCATTATTTCAGAACGTGTCATACTCATAGCTGTCTCCTTCCAGTTTAAGCTGGGAGACTTGAAGCCACGCCGGTTTCTGAGTGCCCAGCTTTCGCTTGCGGGCGCCGCGGGCGCAATGCCGATGAAGGGAGCGCTTCCCGCTCGTTTGAGATTTCCGGATCGGGCGATCCGGCCCACAAGCCGAAAACGGTAACGTTTTGCGACAGTGAAAGTTCCTACTCGATTGTCGCAATATTGTCGCACCGTTCTTATATAAGAGGCATGCCGATCGAGTGTGGTCGACCGCGGATGTACCGGCGGCGCGTTCTCGGCGTGAGGAAGCGGGGTTCAGGCCCCGCTTTTTTATTGAGTTCCATTTCGCGACGAGCCCCAAAACAAAGCGCCCGCCATTGTGGATGGCGGGCGAGGGAGGAGGACCGTCGAAGTTCCGTAGTGATTTCCTTTCCCGGCGGAAATCACCTCAATGCTTGTGCGGGCAACACCCGACGAAGCCGGGAGTTGCTTTCTGTAATTGCTTCAGGCCGCGAGCACCGTCTTGGCCTCGGCCATCTCGTAACCAAGCGATTCGGCGACGGCGCGATTGGTGATTTTGCCTCTGTGGACGTTCAGGCCATTCCTCAGATGGGTGTCGTCAACAATCGCCTTCAGCCCCTTGTCGGCAAGCTGCAGGCCATAATGCAGCGTCGCATTGTTGAGTGCGTGCGCGGAAGTCACCGGCACGGCGCCCGGCATATTGGCGACGCAATAATGGATCACGCCATCGACCACATAGGTCGGTTCGGCATGGGTGGTCGCATGCGACGTCTCGAAGCAGCCGCCCTGATCGATGGCGACATCGACCAGAACCGAACCCTTTTTCATGCCCGACAGCATTTCACGGGTAACGAGCTTCGGCGCAGCGGCGCCGGGTATGAGGACGGCGCCCACGACAATATCGGCGGAGAAACATTCGTCTTCCAGCGCCTCCACTGTCGAATAGCGGGTATGCACACGGCCGTTGAAGATGTCGTCGAGCTGGCGCAGGCGGGGGATGGAGCGGTCGAGGATCGTGACGTCGGCCCCAAGACCGACCGCCATTTTCGCGGCATGCAGGCCGACGACGCCGCCGCCGATGACGACGACCTTGCCGGGGAGTACGCCGGGCACGCCGCCGAGCAGGATGCCGCGGCCGCCATTCGGCTTCTGCAAGGCAGTCGCGCCGGCCTGGATAGAGAGGCGGCCGGCGACCTCGGACATCGGCGCCAGAAGCGGCAGGCCGCCATGATTGTCGGTGACTGTCTCATACGCCACAGCCGTGACGCCGGAAGCCAGCAGGCCTTTGGTCTGCTCCGGATCAGGGGCGAGATGGAGATAGGTGTAAAGAATCTGGCCCTCGCGAAGCTGCGCCCACTCATTGGGTTGTGGCTCCTTGACCTTGACGACCATGTCGGATTTGGAGAACACCTCCTCCGGCGTGTTGGCGATCTTCGCGCCGGCCGCCGCATAGGCGCTATCATCCGCGCCGATCCCCGCCCCGGCGCCTGTCTCGACCAGCACGTCATGGCCATGCGCAACATATTCACGCGCGGCGCCGGGCGTCAGCCCGACGCGATATTCATGGTTTTTGATTTCCTTCGGGCAACCGACACGCATTGGGGATCTCCTCGCAGGGGCTCGCTCGAGCCCGTTTTTTTATTTTCCCCATTGAACATCAACGCCTCTCGCAAGTGTTTGCGAAGATCGTTGTCGTGGCGCCAAAGTTTCGATATTTTTTGCTTGGCTCATATCTCTTGTGAAAGGAAATTCGCATTTTGTCGCTCGACAGGATCGATATCGCCATTCTGGAAACGCTCCAAAGAGACGGCCGAATTTCGAATGCCTCCCTGGCGGAACGGGTCGGCCTGTCGCAATCCGCTTGTTCCCGGCGCCTCGACATCCTGGAAAGAACAGGCGTCATCCAGGGCTATCACGCCCGGCTTTCCAACGAGGCGCTCGCGCATGCCATGACGGTGATCGTCCATATTTCGCTGTCCGGGCAATTCGAGAAATCGCTGACGGAATTCGAGGCGGCGGTGCGGCGATGCCCCAACGTGCTGTCATGTCACCTTATGTCCGGCGAATATGACTACATCCTGCGCATCGCCGCGAGGGATCTGGAAGATTACGAGCGAATACACCGGCAATGGCTTTCCGCGATGCCGCATGTGACGAAGATCAATTCCTCCTTTGCGTTGAGGGAGATCATTGACCGGACGGCTCTTGGCGTCGAGCCCGCATTGGGCTGAGCCGCGGGAAGCGTGGAACCAATTTGATAAAACTTCCGCTTCGTGCATTGTGGCGAAAATTCAATCAGTGCCCGAACATCTATGTTATCAGAAAGATGGCTGCGGTCTGCTTTCCGGGGGAACGGATGACAGGTAGGTTGGCGCGGGTAAGATCGCGGCTCGTGCCTGCGCCAGACGAGGCGGCGGACTTGCTGGTCAAGCCCGAGTCCCTGGTGGATACGGCTCCTCCGCATGTCCATCTAAGGATGCTCGCGACCACTGACATTCACGTTAATCTGCTCGCCTATGACTATTATGCCGACAGACCCAACGACACGATCGGCCTTTCGCGCACGGCTTCTCTCATCGAGACGCTGAGGGCGGAGGCGGTAAATACGATCCTTTTCGACAATGGCGATCTTCTCCAGGGCACGCCGATGGGCGACTTCATCGCCTATGAACGCGGCATGGAGAATGGATCCGTCCATCCGATCATGAAGGGGATGAACGTTCTCGGCTATGAGTGCTCCACGCTCGGCAACCATGAATTCAACTACGGCCTATCCTTCATGGACAAGGTGTTGGCCGGAGCGGACTTCCCCTTCGTCTGCGCCAACCTCATACGGGGCGCCGAGCTTGCGGACGATCCCCGTGCCGATAAGCTCTATCTTGAACCTTATGTCATTCTTGACAGGGCCGTGCGCGATGCTGCCGGCGAGATGCATCTCCTGCGCGTCGGGGTCATCGGTTTCGTCCCACCGCAGATCATGGTCTGGGATTCGAAGAACCTATCGGGGCAGGTGGCGGCGCGCGATATCCTTGAGGCGGCGAAGGCATGGGTGCCGGAGATGAAAGCGGCGGGCGCTGACATCGTGGTCGCGCTCTCGCATTCCGGCATCGACGGCCAGGAAGCGCCCATGATGGAAAATGCGTCGCTCTTTCTCGCCGGCGTGGAGGGCGTCGACGCGATCTTCACCGGCCACCAGCATCTTGTTTTTCCGGGAACCGCCGATTTCGCCGGCATCCCGGGCGTGGATGCCGAAAAGGGCACGCTTATGGGCAAGCCCGCCGTTATGGCAGGCTTTTGGGGGTCGCATGTCGGCGTGATCGATCTCGTTCTGGAAAAGGAAGCGCAGAAATGGCGGATCGTTTCTTCGCGATCAGACGCGCTGCCGATCTACAAGAGAACGGACGAGCAGATCGTTCCGCTGGTCGTGGATGACGGACGCGTCGTCGCCGCGCTGAAAGCGGACCACGAGGCGACGCTCGAATATGTCCGTCGACCGGTGGGGAGGAGCCTCGCGCCGCTCTTTTCCTATTTTTCCCTGATCGCCGACGATCCGTCGGTACAAATCGTGAGCGACGCACAAGCCTGGTACATGCGGGCGCTGTTGAAGAAAACGAAATGGGCGGATTTGCCTCTGCTCTCCGCCACGGCGCCGTTCAAGGTCGGCGGGCGAGGCGGTCCGGACTATTATACCGACGTGGCGGCCGGCGATATCGCGATCAAGAATGTCTCCGATCTTTACCTCTACCCGAACACGATCCGCGCCGTGGAGGTAAGCGGAAGACAGCTCAAGAACTGGCTCGAAATGTCGGCCGGCATCTACAATCGTATCCGGCCCGGAGGGAAGGACCAGCCGCTCATCAACCCGCACTTCCCGGCCTTCAATTTCGATGTCGTCGACGGCGTTACTTATGCGATCGATGTCAGCCAGCCGGCGCGCTATGACGCGGCCGGCAACCTTCTCGACGAAAATGCCGGCCGTATCGTCGATCTGCGCTTCGATGGAGAGCCGATTGATCCCGATCGGAAATTCATCGTCGCGACCAACAATTACCGTGCAGGTGGCGGTGGAAATTTCCCTGAAATCAATGACGACGTGACCGTCTTCGTTGCGCCAGATACCAATCGCGACGTTCTCGTGCATTACATAATCGACCAAGGGACGATCAATCCCGCCGCCGACGGGAATTGGCGCCTGGCGCCTTTGCCCGATACTTCGGTGTTCTTTGAAAGCAGCCCCAAGGCAAGGACGTTCATACCGGTGGTAAAAGGTCCGGTGATCGAGGAAGCGGGCGAGGGCAAGGATGGATTCGCACTTTACCGCATGTGGTTATGACGCACGCGTTCTGACGGGCTTTCTTCGGCGAACGGCCACATGCCGCGCACGCCTTCGCGAAACCGTTTCGGAAATAAAAACTAGACAGTCGAATTCAGCTTTTATAGAACGCGTCTTATAACAATTCTAAAGATCAGGCGCTGCTCCCTTCATGGTTGCGGGCCTTCAGGACGGCCACGATGCGTCTTACGCGGCAGACCAATTACGCCATTCGCCTTCTCATGTATTGCGCCGCCAATACGGGCCGGCTCAGTCGCGTGGCGGAGATCGCGTCCGCCTACAATGTTTCGGAACTGTTTCTGTTCAAGATCCTCCAGCCGCTGGTGGAGAACGGCCTCGTTGAGACCGTTCGCGGGCGTAATGGCGGGGTGAAGCTCGCCAGACCGGCAAACGAGATATCGCTGTTCGACGTGGTGCGCGTGACGGAGGAGAACTTCGTCATGGCCGAATGCTTCGAGAGCGAAATCGTCGATTGCCCGCTGGTGGATTCCTGCGGCGTCAACGCGACGTTGCGCAAGGCGCTCGGCGCCTTCTTCGACGTTCTCGCGAATTATACCATCGCCGACGCAGTGAAGGCGCGGCCGAATATCAGCGCGACGCTCGGGATAGGAGAGCCGGCCAGCGTCGCGCACTGAGAACAGCGCGGCCCCCGGGAACTCCGAAATCTTCCGGGCGTTCATCCGGAAATGGAGGCTTTCGGATGGCTGAAACGAAAACGCTTACAGACCACGACGAGATTCGCACCTGGGCCGCGGCAAGGATGGGCGCGCCGGCGTTCGGCAATCCACCGACCTCTGAAGGGAGCGATCCCGAACTTCTCATCCTTTTCGGCCAGATCGCTTATGAGGACGAGGACAATATGGCCGACAGGCCAATGTCGGAAGCGCCCGAACTGGTTGGTTGGGATGAGTGGTTCGAGCTGTTCGACAAGAAGAATCTTGCGCTTGTCGTCGCGAAGGAAGTACCCGGCCGTCTCGATCAGTTCCACGAAATGATCAGAAGGTAGAGCCGTTCGGCAAGCCCCGGCGTTTGGTGGCGAGAATTGCGCAGCACGGACGCGCCGCCGCTGTCGTCGCCCGCTTGCACGCGGGATGGCGCTATGGGCTTCTCGCTTCACCGGCTATTGAATTTCCGCGAATAGCGGTGGAAGGAGTGGGTTTATGCCGGAGCACGATGAGGCTACGATCAATAGGGTTATGGAAGGCCAACCGCCCTTCGCCCGCTTTCTCGGCCTGCGTATCACATTGGCCTCCGCCGAGAGGATCGAGGCGGAACTTGCAGTTTCCGAACAATTGGGCAATCGCAATGGCGCCGCGCATGGCGGCGCACTCATGGCTCTGGCCGACAATCTCGGCGGCACGGGCGCCTCGTTGAACCTGCGCGATGGGCAGAGCACCGCAACGCTTGAAAGCAAAACCAACTTCCTTCGCCCCGTTCCAATGGGCGACGTCGTGCGCGCCGTGTGCGTGCCCTTACACAAGGGGCGGACCACGATGGTTTGGCAGACCACGATCTACCGTTCGGACGGAAAGGTCGCAGTTATTGTCACGCAGACCCAGATGGTTTTGGGAACGTCCGCCTGAAAAGCTGCGCGCAGGCGGAGAAGATGCCGATCCCAGTGCTGCTCACATTGTCGAAACAATCGTAACAGAGTTTGATCGGTTTCCGATGGCTTCGGCTCTTCCCTCTGCACCCCCGCAGGCCATTAGCCTGTAAAGGAACAATGCTATATGCTGGCCAAGAGCCGGATTTCCTGTGCATCTTCCGCCAGGGTGCGCATTCCGGCCGGTGGGGCGTAAGCGGTAGGGGAACGTTACCGGCAGGGGTTGTTCTTGACCTGGAAACGGCCGGGCATTTTTTCTTTATTGCCAATGCCGGGCAAAGACTGCCGTGTTAAGGACACAATGGATAAGCATGCGGGGTAATTCACTTTTTTGCTGCTGCGCGGCGCCACGGAGCACCCGGGGGCACGCCCAGCATCGTCGTCGTGATGCGCGGGGCCCGCGTTTCTTCGCTAAGCGGGTTTTCTAGAGAAAATGAACATTCAGACGAACCCAACCCGGTTGACCGAAACACCCCAATCGCTGCCCCCCGAGGCGGAACCGCCGATCCGCTCCACTTACCTGCACAAGGAGGCGCTGCGTGAGCTCGGTGCGTCGCTCGCGCGGCCGGGCGCGGCCGCGGCTCCCGCCCTTGGCAAGTTCGATTTTCTCGAACGCAATGAGGACAATTCGGCGAAGATCATCGAGGTTTACCGCATCACCAACGATGCGCAGGCAGCCGGGGAGGCGATCACGCCCGCCGCCCAATGGCTTCTCGACAATCACTATCTCATCGAGGAATCGATAGCGCAGGTGCGGCAGAACCTGCCGCCGCATTTCTATCGCGAGCTTCCGACCATCAAGACCGCCGCCGGACGTCCGGTGCCGCGGGTTCTGGCGCTCGCATGGGAATATGCCGCCCATACCGACAGCACCGTCTCGGCGGAGATGCTGCGCACCGTGGTGGAAGGCTATCAGTCCGAAAAGCCGCTCCGTATCGGAGAGCTGTGGGCGCTGCCGGCGATGCTGCGCTTCGTGCTGACGGAGAATCTGCGCCGTCTCGCGCTGAGGGTGAACCGCTCGAGGCAGATGCGGCTGGTCGCGAATGCCGTTGCCGATCAAGTGCTGGCGACGGAGGATGACGCTGCGAGGGAGCGGATTCTTTCCGGCTATACCCGTCACGCATTCGATCCGACCTTTGCCACGCAACTTCTCTACAGATTGCGCGACGGATCGCAAAACGCCGACAAGGCGCTGGAATGGCTCGAGAATGAACTGGAACGAAACGGCACGAATGCCGAAGAGTTCATCATAGCCGAGCACCAGTCGCTTTCCAGCGGCAACGTGACCATGGGCAATATCGTCCGTGGCCTCAGACTAATCAATGACATCGACTGGTCCGTCTGGTTCGAGAGCGTCAGCCAGGTTGATACGCTGCTGCGCCGGCGCACGAACTTCGCTGATCTCGACTTTCATTCCCGCGATCAGTATCGCGGGGCAATCGAGGATTTGGCCAAGCGCTCACAAAAAATGGAGCACGAGGTCGCGGAGCGTGCGGTCGAATTGGCCGAACGGGCCGATGCGGCGGCCGGCGGTCCGACAATTCCAGCCCAGACGCTGGCCCGGTCACAGGACGGTTCTCCTGCCGCCCAAGCGGCGGAAAACCGCGTCAAGACCGACATCGGTTTCTTCCTGGTCGGCCCGCGGCGGCAGGAACTCGAAAGGGCGTTGGGTTATCGCGCCGGTTTCGGACTTCGTTTCGGTCGCTTCTATCGCAAGTTCGGGTGGCTCGCCATTGTCGGCCCGATTCTGATCTTCACCGGCGTCCTGCTCTGGCTCGCGGCGATCGCGCTCGGCAAGGCCGGGTTTTCCCACTGGGGCCTTGCAGGGCTCCTGGTCCTTTTGGCCCTGCCGGCCAGCGAGGGCGCCGTCGGCCTCTTCAATACGATCGCTCTGTTCTTCCTCAAGCCGACGCGTTTGATCGGTTATGAATATGGCGAGGGGCTGCCGACGAACGCGCGGACCTTGCTGGTGATGCCGACCCTGATCGGCTCGCGCGAGGAAGTGGAGGAAAGCGTTCATAATCTCGAAGTCCATTACCTCGCCAATACCGACGACGAGATCTTTTTCGCCCTGCTTTCGGATTGGCACGACAGCTCGGTCGAGCAAGTCGAGTTCGACATCGAGATTCTTTCCTATGCCCGCAAGAAAATTGCGGAACTGAACCAGCGCTATCCGCGCAGCGGCGGCGTCCGCTTCCACCTTCTGCATCGCCGCCGGCTCTACAACGAGGCCGAAAAGCGATGGATGGGATGGGAGCGCAAGCGCGGCAAGCTGCACGAGCTCAATCTTCTCCTCCGCGGCGATTCCGACACGACGTTCCTGCCGCCGGACAATCCGGTGCCGGAAGAGGTCGTCTATGTGATGACGCTCGACGCCGACACGCGAACCACCCGCGACATCGTACGCAAGCTCGCCGGCAAGATGAGCCATCCGCTGAACAGCCCGCACTATGACGCCAAGTCGCATCGCGTGACATCGGGTTATGGCATCCTCCAGCCGCGCGTCACGCCGTCGCTGACGACCGGCGACGAGGCCTCCTTCTTCCAGCGCGTCTTCTCGGCCCATCGAGGGATCGATCCCTATGTCTTTGCCGTCTCGGATATCTACCAGGACCTCTTCCACGAAGGCACCTTCACGGGGAAAGGCATGTATCACGTCGACGCGATGGAGACCGCGCTGACGGGCAGGATCAGGGAAAACGCGATCCTCAGCCATGATCTCCTCGAAGGCGCGATGGCGCGCGCGGCGCTCGTCACCGATGTGGAACTGGTGGAGGATTATCCGACACGCTATTCTGTCGACGCCTCGCGCCACCACCGCTGGGCGCGCGGCGACTGGCAGCTTCTCCCGACCATCCTGTCGGCGAATTCCGGCATATCCGCCGTGTCGCGGTGGAAGATGATCGACAATCTACGGCGGTCGTTGGTGCCGATCTTCTGGATCGCCTCATCGATCGCCGCCTGGGCGACGCTGCCCTTTGCGCTTGCCGCGGAATGGCAGCTTTTTCTGATCCTCATCCTCTTCGTCCAGCCGACATTCGATATCGTCGCGGGCATCCTTCCCGACCGTGGGGACGTCACGTTGCGAGGGCACCTCAATGCTTTCGGGCGCGACGTGGCCATCGGAACCGCGCAGGTGGCGCTCCGCATCGTGCTAATCGCGCACCAGGCTTGGCTGATGGGCGACGCCATCGTCCGCACGCTTTACCGGATGTTCGTCAGCCATGAACATCTGCTCGAATGGCGCACCGCCTTGCAGGCCCACCGGAGCGGCCGCACCAGCGTCGGCGACTATTATCAGCTGATGTATGGCGCGATCATCATTGCGCTTTTCGGGCTCGCGATCCCCGTTGCCGCGGATTCTACCGGCGCCATCGTCGCCTTCATCTTTGCGCTGTTCTGGACCGGCTCGCCGGCCTTCGCCTGGATCATCAGCCGTTCGGCGGAGACGGAAGACAGGCTCCTCGTTTCGGAGGAGGACACCAAACGTCTGAGAAGCGTTGCGCGGCGGACCTGGCTCTATTTCGAGACCTTCGTCAATCCGGAAAACAACATGCTTCCTCCTGACAATTTCCAGGAGACGCCGGTCCCGATCGTGGCGCCGCGGACCTCGACGACGAATATCGGTCTTTATCTTCTTTCCACGGTCGCGGCGCGCGATTTCGGCTGGATCAGCATGGGAGGTATGCTCGACCGCCTCGAAGCGACGCTCGCCACCATGGAGAAGCTCGAGCACTATCGCGGTCATCTCTTCAACTGGTACGATACGAAGACGCTGCAGCCGCTGCAGCCGAAATATATTTCGGCCGTGGACAGCGGCAATCTCGCCGGCCATCTAGTTGCAGTGGCCGGAGCGTGCCGCGAATGGGCGGAAGCGCCGGCCGCCCATCTGGAAGGTGATTTCGACGGGCTCCTGGACAGCGTCACCATCCTGGAAGACACGCTCAAAATTCTACCGGACGACCGCCGCCAGCTACG
>Ga0187809_10000196_pt1 | contig 39217 bp, 37 predicted proteins | sample NC_wetland_sal_i_8_FD_132415 | JGI IMG/M metagenome (GOLD analysis project Ga0187809, IMG submission 132415) | Wetland sediment microbial communities from Neuse River Estuary, North Carolina, USA - ASW_4 | ecosystem: Environmental > Aquatic > Freshwater > Wetlands > Sediment | place: USA: North... | reverse complement strand
CCGAGATGCGCCACCAGCCAGCCCTGCGGCAGGGAGAACAGCCCGTAGCAGACGAACATGCCGGTCGCGAGCGCCAGGATCGGCCCGTAGGTCTCGCCGAACGGCCCGCCCTTCACCGCCATCGCCAGCACCGCGGTGGGCAGGATCAGCAGCGAATAATGGGTGAAGCTGTGCGCGGTGTTGATGAAGACGATCTGCCGGCCGGCCTGGGTCATGGCGTGTCCTGCGCGCGACGCGAGCGGCATGGCGTCGAAGCCGCGGGCCGGCTTCTCGCAACCATGGCGTCCGTCGCGATCATGTCGCAATCCGTTCGACACGTCCAACGCCCGCCGGGACAGGCGGCGTGTCAGGTGACCGGCTGCGCCATCCACAGGGTTTGGTACGGATTGAACGGCACCGGATGGCCGTGCACCGACAGCACATTGGCAGAATAGATCGGCATGTTGCCGCCGCCGGCGGCCTGCATGCGGTAGTGCTTGTTCGCGGCCCCGCCCTGGTCGTGGCTGAACACGTGGCCGTTGAAGTCGAACGCCTCGGCGAAGGTCGTCAGGTAGTGGCCGTTGCGGAAATCCGGCTTGCACATGAAGCAGGTGGGGTCGTTCTCGCCGAAGGTCAGATTGCCGACCACGACCATGCGCGTGACGTTGCGTGCCGCTTTCAGCTGCGACATCCGGTGCAGCATGATGTAGACGTCGAAATTGGACAGGCCCTTGTCGAAATGCGCACCCAGCAGCGTGTCGTCGTCCAGCAACAGGGCTAGGCACGTGCAGGTGCTCACCGCCGGAAAATACAGGTTGTTCGGATCGGTTCCCAGATTGGCTTCGCCGAGCAGACTGTCCGGGAAGACCAGCGGGAAGTGCTGGCCGATTTTCTGGAATACGTAGCGCATTGCCCTGCCTCCTCCGCCGTGACCGGCGCGGCTGGCGCGATGGGTGGGGCAGCGCCAATTTGCATTCCGCCACGCCATACCGCCTCGGCCATCCCGCCGCCGTCATTCCGCAACAGGAGTGATAGCGCCGGTTCGGCAGGGGGGCGCTACCGTTCTGTCATGCCTGGATCAAAAGAGCGTTGTGCGGCGGGAGAGCGTTGCGCGCCGGCCAGGCTACATCCCGACCGAGTAGCCGCCATCCACCGGGATCGCCGTGCCGGTGACGAAGTCGGACGCCGGACTGGCGAGGAAGGCGGCAATGCCCGCCATGTCGTGCGGCGTGCCCCAGCGGCCGGCGGGGGTGCGCCCCTCCACCCGTTCGTGCAGGCCGGACACCTGCTGGCGCGCGCGCCTGGTCAGGTCGGTGTCGATCCAGCCCGGCAGCACCGCGTTCACCTGGATGTTGTCCCCCGCCCAGGCGGTCGCCATCGACCGCGTCATCTGCACGATGCCGCCCTTGCTGGACGCGTAGGGCACGGCATAGGGCGCGCCGAACAGCGACATCATCGAGCCGATATTGATCATCTTGCCGCCGCCCGCCGCCTTCATCGGCGCATAGGCGGCCTGGCTGCACAGGAATGCGCTGGTCAGGTTGGTGTCCAGCACCTCGTGCCACTCTTCTTCCGTGTAGTCCTGCGGCATCTTGCGGATCGCGGTGCCGGCGTTGTTCACCAGGATGTCCAGCTGGCCGAATGTCCCGACGGTATCCGCCACCAGCCTGACGCACTCCGCCTTGCGCGTGACGTCGGCCGGCAGGAACTCCGCGATCACGCCCAGGGCGCGCAGCGAGGCCAGCGCCGGTTCGGCCTTGGCGGCGTTGCGCCCGGTGATCATGATGCTGGCGCCGCAGGACGCCATGCCCTGGGCCATGCCCAGGCCGATGCCGCCATTGCCGCCGGTGACCAGCGCCACCTTGCCGGTGAGGTCGAACAGTTTCATCCGCGGACTCCCTTTCCGTGCGAATCTCGCACGGGCGGGCGAGGCTGGGCAATCCGGGGGCGGCCTGTATAGAACGCTTCCATGGCGTCCGAAGACCGTCCGGTGGTGCTGCAGGTGCTGCCCTCGCTGATCACCGGCGGGGTGGAGCGCGGTACGGTGGAGATCACCCAGGCGGTGGCGCAGGCCGATGGCGTTGCGCTGGTGGCCAGCGCGGGCGGCCCGATGGTGGGCGCGGTGCAACGCGCCGGGGGGCGGCACATCACCCTGCCGCTGGACCGCAAGGATCCGCTATCGCTGTGGCGCAATGCGGCACGCCTCGCGGCGCTGATCCGCGCGGAAGGCGTCAACCTGGTGCACGCCCGGTCCCGCGCCCCGGCATGGTCGGCCTGGCTGGCCTGCCGCCGCACCGGCGTGCATTTCGTCACCACCTATCACGGCGCCTACAACGAGGATCTGCCCCTGAAGCGCCGCTACAATTCGGTGATGGCGCGCGGCGAGATGGTGATCGCCGCCAGCCGCTTCATCGCCGAACTGATCGTGCGCCGGCACGGCGTGTATCCGACCCGCATCCGGGTGATCCCGCGCGGCGTCGATCCAGCGGTGTTCGACCCCGACAGCGTGTCCGCCGAACGCCTGGTGCGGCTGGAGCGAAGCTGGAGGCTGCCCGAAGGTGCGCCGGTGATCATGCTGCCCGGCCGGCTGACCGGCTGGAAGGGGCAGAGCGTGCTGATCGACGCCCTGGCACGGCTGGAGCGCAAGGATGTCTGGTGCGTGCTGGTCGGCTCCGACCAGGGCCGCCGGCGCTATGCCGATGCCCTGATGCGCCAGGCCACCAAACTCGGCGTGGCCGACCGCCTGCGCCTGGTCGGCCAGTGTGACGACATGCCGGCGGCGCTGATGCTGGCCGACGTGGTGGTGCACGCCTCCACCCAGCCGGAGGCGTTCGGCCGGGTGGTGATCGAGGCGCAGGCCATGGGCCGCCCGGTCATCGCCGCCGATCTGGGCGGACCGGTGGAGACGGTGCAGCAGGGCGTGACCGGTTGGCGCGTGCCGCCCGGCGATCCGGCGGCGCTGGCGGCGGCGGTGGCGCAGGTGCTGGCACTGCCACCGGGGGAACGCCAGGCGCTCGGCGCCCGCTCGCGCGCCGGCGTCCCCACCGTGCGGGCGATGCAGGACGCCACGCTGGAGGTATACGAGGCGGTGCTGACAGGCGCGGCGCACTAGCCGCAAACTCGCTTGGCGCCGGGGAGTCAGCCGGGAACCGGAACCGCGGATGAAAACTTTTGCGCAGCCAGGAACAAACCGGGCGCGAAACACAATTAGAAGGATTGGAACCACGGATGAACACGGATGAACACGGATGGGGCCGTGGGGTCCCTCAGGCGGAGAGGCCTTCGCGCGAGCCAAAACAATTTTTCTTTCGCCGGAACAGCGAAAAGTGCGACTCTGCTGCGTCTCGCCGCAAACTATCCGTGTTCATCCGTGTTCATCCGCGTTAATCCGTGTTCATCCGTGGTTCCAATCCTCTGCTGACTCCAGGAATGTCGCAGCAAGCGCGTTCGGAGCCTGATCAGCCGCAGTTCGCGCCGGAACGTCCCGCGTAAACTTCGGACGCTAAGTGCCATCGACGTTCAGCCGTGTCATCCGCGGTTTCATTTTTCCCCGGCCGGGCTGATCGGGTCTGCAACTCCGCCGCTTGTCTATTACATAGCCGGTCCGATAAGCCCTGCGCGTCTGCGCATGCGGCCATGTGAAGCGGCCGGCTCACTGCGTTGTGTTAACCCATGACGAACGCCAGGTGACACTGTAAAAATGAGATGTTGACGATCAGAGAACGGAATTATCCCGAAGGAAGCCGCTTTGCCTCTCCTCGAGTCCAGCCAGGGTATTGATGGATTTCTCGCCGGCGGCGGCAGGATGGGCGCGGCGATCCGCGACCATGACTGGTCCGCCACGCCGCTCGGACCGCCCGCGACATGGCCGCAATCATTACGTTCGGCATTGTCCATTTGCCTGCAGTCCAGTTTCCCCACCGCGATCTACTGGGGCAAGGAGCTGCGCCTGCTGTACAACGACGCCTGGGCACCGATCCTGGCCGAGCGGCACCCCTGGGCGCTGGGGCGTCCCGGGGCGGAGGTCTGGGCGGACATCTGGGCCGTCGTCGGCGCGCAGTTCGAACAGGTGCAGACCACCGGCGAAGGCTTCTCGACGTTCGACCAGATGCTGCCGATGGTGCGCGGCGGCGACACGAAGGAGACTTTCTGGAACTACAGCCTGACGCCGATCCGTGGCGAGGACGGCGTGGTGGCCGGCGTGTTCAACCAGGGCCACGAAACCACCGCGCGCATCCTGGCCGAACGGCAGCAACTCGCCGAAACCGAGCGGCTTCGCCGGATGTTCGACCAGGCGCCTGGGTTCATGGCCATGCTGCATGGCCCCGGCCATGTTTTCGAACTGGCCAACGCTGCCTACCTGCAACTCGTCGGCCACCGCGACGTGCTGGGCAAATCGGTGCGGGACGCGCTGCCGGAGATCGAAGGCCAGGGCTTCCTCGAACTGCTCGATTCCGTCTTCGCCACCGGCCAGCCATTCGTCGGGCGCGCGCTGCCGGTGCTGCTGCAGCGCCAACCCGGTGGCGCGGTCGAGCGGCGCATCCTCGACTTCGTTTACCAGCCGGTCACCGACCGCACCGGCGCGGTGTCCGGCATCTTCTTGGAAGGCGCCGATGTCACCGAACGCCACACCGCCGAGACCGAGTTGCGCGCCAGCGAGGCGCGCTTGCGGGCGCTGTTGCACGCCAGCTCCGATGTCGTTTTCCGGATGAGCCCGGACTGGAGCGAAATGCGGCAACTCACCGGGCGGGGTTTCGTCGCCGACAGCCAGGTCCCGTCCATCCTGTGGCTGGATCAGTATATTTTTCCGGAGGATCGGCCCCTCTTCGAGGGTGCCATCGACGAGGCGGTGAGGAGCGGTGGCACATTCGAGCTGGAACACCGCGTCCGGCGCATCGACGGATCGGTCGGCTGGCTGTTCTCGCGGGCGATCCCGATGCGGGACCCCGCCGGCGCGGTCACCGAATGGTTCGGCATGGCCGCCGACATCACATCCCGCAAGCAGGCCGAAGCCGAACTGCGGGAGAGCCTTGCGCGCCATCGAGCCCTGTTCGCCGAAGCGGAACGCAGGGCCGCCGAACTCCGCGCCGTTCTCGAGAGCATGCCCGACGCGGTGTATATCGGTGGCGTCGATGGCATCACCCTCGCCAACCAGCCGGCGCTCGATCAGCTCGGCTTTGCCACCCGCGAGGAACTCAACCGGCACGTCGCCACGCTGGCGGCGGAGATCCGGACGCGCGATGCGCAAACCGGTGCCCCGATCTCCTTTCAGGACCAGGCCTTCACCCGGGCCTTTCACGGCGAACGCGTCGTGCAGGACGTGCGCGTGCGTCATCGCCTGACCGGAGAGGAAAGGGTCGTGCGCTGCGCCGCGGCGCCGGTGGTGGTGGACGGCAATGTCATCGCCGCGGTCGCTGTGAACACCGACATCACCGAGCAGCGGCGAACCGAGGCGCAGTTGCGCGAACTGAACGCGACGCTCGAGGCGCAGGTGGCGGAACGCACCGCCGAACTGCGGCTGCATCGCGATATCATCGAATCGCATCCGACGCCGATCTGCGCCTTCGATACGGAAATGCGATTGAGCGTGTTCAACCAGGCGTACCGCGACGAGTTCCTCCGCATCTATGGCCGTCGCCCCCAAGCCGGCGATTGCTTCCCCGCCCAGTTCCTGCCCGCTCAGGCATTGCTTGTGCGCGGCTTCGTCGAACGCGCGCTGGCCGGCGAGGCGTTCACGATCACCGGCGAGTATGGCGATCCTGGCCATGCGCTGGTGCATTGGGAATCACATTATGCGCCGCTGCGCGACGCGGCCGGGCAGATCATCGGCGGCTTCCATCAGGCGCTGGACATCACCGACCGGGTGCGCGCGGAAGCGGAGCTGCGGCAGGTGCAGGACGTGTTGCGCCAGTCGCAGAAGATGGAGGCGGTGGGCCAGCTTACCGGCGGCATCGCGCACGACTTCAACAACCTGCTCAGTGCGGTGGTCGGCGGCTTCGACCTGATCCGGCTGAAACCGCACGATGCGGAGCGGGTGCGCCGCATCGCCGAGAACGGCCTGGCGGCAGCCGAACGCGGCGCCAAGCTGACCGGCCACCTGCTGACGTTCTCGCGTGCGCAGAAGATCGAGATGAAACCCGTGATCGTCGCGCATCTGGTCGAGGGCATGCGCGACATGCTCGTCCGCACCCTCAGCCCGCAGACGCGGCTCGTCTTCGAGCTTGACCAGGCGGCCATACCGGTCTTGGCGGATCCGACACAACTGGAAATGGCGGTGCTGAACCTCGCCATCAATGCGCGGGACGCGATGCCGGAGGGAGGCGAGCTGACGATCCGGACCGTGCCGCGGCACATCAGCCGCGACCCGGAGCTGCCAGCGGGCGAGTATGTCGAGCTGTCGGTCACCGATAACGGCATGGGCATGCCGCCGGAGACCGCGGCACGCGCGTTCGATCCGTTCTTCACCACGAAGAGCGTCGGCAAGGGCACCGGCCTCGGCCTGTCGCAGGTCTATGGCATGGCGCGCCAGGGCGGCGGCACCGCGCGCGTCGAAAGCCGGCTGGGAGCCGGGACGACGGTGCGGCTGTTCCTGCCGCGCACCGAAGCGGCACGGCCGGCGCCGGCGGTGGCCGACCCGAAGGTCACGGCACCGGAAATCCCCGCCGCCACGGTGCTGATCGTCGATGACGACGACGATGTGCGCAGCATGGTCGCCGATTCGCTGAGGGCGTTGGGCTATGGCGTTGCCCAGGCGGCGGACGGCCCGGCGGCGCTCGCCGTACTCGATCGGCAGGGGATCGACCTCGTCATGGTCGATTTCGCAATGCCGGGCATGAACGGCGCGGAGGTGGCCGAGGCGATCCGGGACAAGCGGCCCGGGCTGCCGGTGGTCTTTGTCAGCGGGTATGCCGACACGGCGGCGATCGAACGGGCCGCGGGTCCCAACCCGCCGATGCTGCGCAAGCCGTTCCGCATCGGCGAGCTGGAGGCGATGGTGGGGGCGGCGTTGACCGGGCGCTTCTGATCGGCAGGCCGGCCGGTGCGGCACCGGGCGGGGCCGCGATTCCCCGCCGTGGCAGGCCATGGCCCGCGCCCTTTCTGCATACAGCCGGGCGAGGCGTGGACGACGGCAGCGCGCAATTCGCGGGTTGACCGGATCAGCCGGCGCGGCACGCGGCGCTGGTGGCGCCGACTTGCTGCCCGAATTCCTTCGGCCTGCGCCGGCGCCTGCTCAGATCGGGCACACCCCGCTGGCGCATTGCAGGTGCACCATGTCCACGGCCTCGCGTGCCTCGGCCACATCGATCGCCGCCACCAGTTCGGCGAAGGCGTCGGCCGGCAGTTCCTCCTCCGGCAGGTACTCGTAGCCGAGTGCGTGGTCCGGCCGGGTCGGCAGGATGGCGCAGCAGCGCACTTCCGGCTGCTCGCGCAGCACGATGTCGCGGAACCCGTCCAGGTCGTGGCGGTCGGTGTACAGCTTCAGCGTGTAGCTGACCTGGTTGCCCTGTTCCTCGCCGATCCAGTAGCGCTCCAGCAGGCGCAGCCAGCGGTACTGCTGCTCCGGGGTCGCGTCCGGCGCGGTCACCAGCCGGCCGGCCAGGCCGAGGCGCATGATCAGCGGCACGGTCGGGAAGCCGACGATGGTGATGCCGGGGAACGTCTTCAGCGTGCGCAGCGGATAGCCGCGTGCTGCGTAGTCGGCCAGCAGCGGATCGGCGCCGGGCAGCCAGTCGCCGGAATCCGGATCGCGGGTGCCCTTGAACTGCACCCAGCGCAGGTACTGCGCGCGGGCCGGCAAATGGGCGCCTTCGCTCAGGCCGAACAGCTTGCTGATGGTGCCGGAGGGCTTCACGGTGGTCACCGTCACCGGCCGGCGCAGGCCGAGTTCCTGCGCGTAGGTGCCGCCCTCGTCCTTTGCCGCCTGCGACAGGCGGTGCAGCATGGCCCAGAACGGCGCCGCCTTCGCCTCGTCCAGCAGGTCGTGGAAGGTCAGGCCGAAGCGCATCCAGGCATATTCATGCAGTCCGGTCGGGCCGATGCCCATGCGGTTGGTGCGCAGGACCTCCGCCGCGTACAGCGAATCCATGGTGTTGGCGCGCATCAGGAAGCGCACGCCCAGGCGCACGGCATCTTCCACCCGTGCGTCCCACAGTTCGGCGGTCGCCGGGTCCGGCGCGCCGGGCGTCAGCTCCTCCAGCGCGACCGGACAGGCCAGCAGCGGAGCGAAATCGGCGATCACGCAGTATCCGCCGGTCACGTGCAGGGTGATCTCGCCGCAGGGATTGGTGGTGGCGGGGAAATCCGACACCGCCGCGCGGCGCGACAGTTCGGCCAGCAGCGGCCCGCCGGCATCCACCTGGTAGCGCGCACTGCCAAAGCCGCTGTTGGCGCTGTCCACCGGGCGGTCGCGGGCGACGCCGGTGCGGTGGTCCTCCAGCCGGTCGCCATTGATGAAGCCGGGCTCGCCGTTCACCCAGGCGCAGCGGGTGGCTTCCTGGAACACGGCAACCGCGTGCCGAGTCAGCTTATCGGCCGGGTCGCCCTGGCGCACGCGGGTCCAGAATTCGGCATCCACCATGACGGAGTTGTTGGCGGTCCACAGCCCGCCCATTTCCTTCAGCCGGATGAAGCGCAGCACGCCGGGATCGCGCCAGGATTTCGTGGCCATGCGGGCGGCTCGGCGGGCGCCGCCGACCTGCACCTCGACCGACAGGAAGTGGTCGAGCAGCAGCGCCTGCTCCCAGGGCTGCATTTCCGCGCTGGCCGGGTCGCGGCGGCGCGCGGCTTCGATCACCTCGCGGCGGGTGTTCATGAACGCGCGCAGCAGCGACACCGGGCCGGAGGCGGGCCGGCCCTGCATGCCGCGAATCGGGCTGCCCGCCCGGCGGATCGCCGACAGGTCCAGCACCAGCGTGCGGTCGCGTTCGCCCCGGAACGCCATGGCTTCCAGCAGCTCCACCGACTTCGCCCAGCCTTCGCGGCTGTCCTCGATCAGGTAGTAGTCGGCCCCGGACGGCGCGGCGCCGAGGGAAGGCAGCAGCTCACGGGCGAGGAAGGCGTCCACCTCGCCGGGACCGATGCCGACCTCGCCGGCGAACCGTGCACGATCGCCGGAACGGGCTGGATGGTCCGGATGGTCTGGCGACAGATACAGCAGAAGGGTCGGCGCATTGGACCAATCCACCGCCATTAGCGCGTCATCGTAGCTGCGGCCGACGCCGGAGCCGTTCAGCAGCAGGTAGAACTTGGCGAAGGATGCCGCCGCGGTGGCGCAGTTGGTGAACACCTCCATGTTGCGGGTCGGCTGGTCGGCGTCGCCGTGCTGGAGGTGCCGGCCGGAGGTCAGCAGCGCGCCGGTGGCGATGGCGTTGCGCAGGCGGTCCTGCTCGATTTCGGTTGCGGGGTCGCGGCGGCCAAGCAGGGCGATATTGCCGGCGGCGACGCGGTCGGCGACGCGGCCGAAACACTCATGGTCATCGGGGCGGAACACGGTGCGGCGGGCCACGGCCAGACCCATGCCGGGGTCCAGAGGGCGCGCCGGCAGGGGCTGCTCACCAAAGGATGCGCCGGGGAGGGCGCGCAGTCCGAACGCGTTCAGCCGGGTAAGATCGCCATCCATCGTCATCTGCCCTGCCGGTTGCCGTGCCACAAGATATAGTCGATTCGCCGCGCTATGGCAACCAAATCCTGCTTTTCGGGGTGCCTGGTGCGAGGCAGATGTGATCCGGCGCGAAGCTCCCGGCGGTGGGGTTGAACCGGCCGTCTTCGAGGTTATAATCATTATATGTATGCAGCGAGGCCGCAATGGTGAAGCTGAAGGTTACCACGGTTGGCAGTTCGGCTGGGGTCGTGCTGCCCAAGGAGGTGCTTTCCAGGCTCAGGATCGAGAAGGGCGATACGCTTTTTCTGACCGAATCGCCCGAGGGGTATCGGCTTACTCCCTACAATCCGGAGTTCGAACGGCAGATGAGCCTGCTGCAACGTGTCATGCGTGAGCGCCGCGAGGTCCTGCGCGAACTCGCCAAGTGACCGAGGGCGCGTGGCGCTGGATCGGCGAGGCGGTGGCCTTGGCCGCCCATGAAGCCTTATTGGCCGAATTCGGCGGCCTTCCCGGCATCCGCGACCGAAATGCGCTCGGGTCCGCACTGGCCCGTCCACGCAATCTCGCGGGGTACGGGTCACCGGACGCGGCCGCGCTCGCCGCTTCCTATGCCTTCGGCCTGATCCGCAATCACCCCTTCGCGGACGGCAACAAGCGGGTCGGCTACGCCCTGGCTTTGGTGTTCCTGCTGGACAATGGCTGCGTCTTCACCGGCACCGACCTCGAGTCAGTGCAGACCATTCTTGCCCTCGCCGCCGGCGACCTGACCGAAGACGATGTCGCGGCCTGGTTCCGGGCGCGGCTTTCTGCCGAGGACTGACGGTCCGGCTCACCGGCCCGGCTGAATCCTCGTCAGCGTCGTCCCACCCGCCGTCCACATAAAGCCCACCTTGCCGTCCAGACAAACCAAGGGCGGCGGACCCGGAGGTCCGCCGCCCTTGCCAGTTCGGGACTGCGTCGTCGTTCAGTCGGCGGCCAGCGCCATCTGGCGGCGGGCGATCGCCTTGCCGCAGTGGTCTTCCACCGCCTCGGCGATGGTGTCGGCGTGATTGGCGAAGACGTGGTCGGCACCCGGGAAAATCCGGTAGTCCACGTGCACATTCTTCTGCGTGTTCAGCTTGTCCACCAGCTTCCGCACCGCGGGTTCCGGCACCAGCTCGTCCGCGTCGCCATGGATCATCAGTCCGCCGCAGGGGCAGGGGGCCAGGAAACCGAAATCGTAGTGGTTGGCGGGCGGCGCCACGCTGACCCAGCCCGAGATCTCCGGCCGGCGCATCAGCAGCTGCATGCCGATGAAGGCGCCGAACGAGTAGCCGGCGATCCACAGCCCGCCGCTGTTCGGGTTCACTGCCTGCATCCAGTCGAGCGCCGCGGCGGCATCGCTGATCTCGCCGATCCCGCCGTCATAGCGACCCTGGCTGCGCCCGACACCGCGGAAGTTGAACCGCATCACCGAACAGCCGAGGCGCTGGAACGCCTGGAACATCGAGTAGGTGATGCGGTTGTTCATCGTCCCGCCGTGCAGCGGGTGCGGGTGCAGTATCAGCGCGACCGGGGCGCCGGCCTCCTTCGAGTGGTGATAACGGCCCTCGAGCCGTCCATCCGGCCCGGCAAACATCACTTCCGGCATTGGCGATCCCGAAACCTGTTCCTGTTATCCGGCGTCACGCTGGAGCTCGGCCCCTCAGCCAGGCTCCTCCACCGGTCCAAAACACCACACGACCCATATCCCCTGGGTTGGGTCTCGCGGCCGAGCATTAGATAGGAACGGCATCCCGGGCATTCAGTTCCGCGTGACCGACCGTCTGGTCAATTCTTGACCTGGGGAGTCGGAAATTTTAGGTTTGCACGCAGGGGCTGTCTGCTGGTCGGGGTTCCCTCCTTCCGATGTCGGCCCAAGGCCACTGCCACGGAACGGGCCTTCATCCGCGACGGGGCGCACTATACGGGATGCAACCCCAACATTCATAACGGAATTGTCGCATGGCTTTCATGTTCTTACGGGAGACGATCCGAACGTATCGCGAACGCGATCCCGCGGCCCGCTCCTGGCTGGAAGTCCTGCTTTGCTACCCTGGCGTGCATGCCGCCATGTGGCACCGCCTATCTCATTGGTTGTGGGGACATAAATTCTATCTGGCAGGCCGGTTTTCGTCCCACATCGCGCGCTGGCTCACCGGCATCGAGATTCATCCCGCCGCCCGGCTCGGTCGCCGATTAGTGATCGACCATGGCATGGGCGTGGTGATCGGCGAAACCGCCGAGCTGGGGGACGATTGCTACCTGTACCATCAAGTCACCTTAGGGGTGGCGCGCACCATGGGGGGCAAGCGGCACCCGACGATCGGCAACAACGTCATCATCGGCGCCGGGGCAAAAGTGCTCGGTCCGATCACCGTTGGTGACAATGCCCGCATCGGCTCCAATGCCGTGGTGGTCGATCCAGTGCCGGCGGATACCACCGTGGTGGGCATTCCTGCCCGGCCGGTGGACCGCAAGCTGCCGCGGAAGGCGCCGCACTTCGATCCGTACGGCATGCCCTGCGACGATAGCCTGGACCCGCTGCTGCGCGACCTGGAAGGCATGCGGCACGAGCTTTCCGAGCTCGAGGCGCGCGTCGCCCGGCTCGCGATGCTCAACCAGGCGCAGCAGCACCAGGCGCAGCAGCGCCAGGCGGCGGGGGAATAGCGATGCAGCTTTCCACCCGCGGACGCTATGCGGTGATGGCGATGGTCGATCTGGCCACGCGGCAGGCGATCGGCTGCGAGTGCGGTCCGGTGTGCCTGGCGGAGATCGCTGGCCGGCAGCAGCTCAGCCTGGCCTACCTGGAGCAGCTGTTCGGCAAGCTGCGGCGGGCCGGGCTGGTGGCGTCCGCGCGCGGCCCGGGCGGTGGCTACCGGCTGGCGCGGCCGTCCGACCGGATCACGGTGGCGGATATCGTGGACGCGGTGCAGGAGCCGATCCACGCCACGCGCTGCGAGACCGGCACCGGCGGCTGCATGGCCGGGCCGGTGCCCGGGGCGATGGGGGAGCAGTGCCAGACGCACGATTTGTGGTACGAGCTGGGCCGGCAGATCGCCTTGTTCCTGCAGGGGGTGACCTTGGCGGACGTGGTGTCGCAGCGGGTGCGCGGCCGAGCGGTCGCGCTGGACGGGGCGGAACCGGCCGCCGAACCGCTGGCGGCCAACTGATGCGGGCGTCAATGTTTCCGGGTCAGCAGATTCCTCCGCCTCCCCTTGCGGACCAAGGATGCGGAGAGGGGTCGAACGTCAGTTCCCGGGGACCTTGCGCACGACCCCTCCACCCATCCTTGGTCCGCTTCGCGGCCCAAGCCCATAAGGGTAGGGCGAGTCTCGCGTCATGACTCTTTTGCACTACCTGGATGCCAACGCCAGCGAACCGCTGCGGCCCGAAGCGCGCGAGGCGATGCTTGCGGCACTGGAGGTGAGCGGCAACCCCTCCTCGGTGCACCGCGCCGGCCGAAGCGCCCGCCGGCTGCTGGAGGATGGCCGTGAGACCATCGCGGCCCGGTTCGGCGGCAATCCGGCGGAGCTCGTGTTCACCTCGGGCGGCACCGAGGCCGACGCGCTGGCGATCCACGCCCTGGGTCGCGGACGCCGGCTGATCATCGGCGCCACCGAGCACGACGCGATCCGCGCCGCGGCGGCGGAGGCCGCGGTGCTGCCGGTGGACCGGGCTGGCCTTGCCGACCTGGACGCGCTGGCCGAACTGCTGGCGGACGGCCCGCCCGCCCTGGTCTGCCTGATGCTGGCGAACAACGAGACCGGCACCATCCAGCCAGTCGCCGATGCCGCCGCCCTGTGTCGCCGGCACGACGCGCTGCTGCACGTCGATGCGGTGCAGGCCGCCGGCCGCATGCGGCTGGATTTCGCCGCCCTCGGCGCGCACAGCCTCGCCCTGTCGTCCCACAAGCTCGGCGGTCCGGCCGGAGCCGGTGCCCTGCTGCTGCATCCGCAGGTGACCGCGCTCACCCCGCTGATTGGCGGCGGCGGCCAGGAACGCGGGCGCCGGGGTGGTACGCCGGCCACGGCGGTCATCGCCGGGTTCGCCGAGGCCGCCCGCATCGCGGAGCCGATCGCCGAACATGCCCGCATGCGGGATGCGCTCGAGCAGGCCGCGATTGCCTGCGGTGCCGTGGTCTGCGGCGCCGGGGCAGCGCGGCTGGACAACACCACCTGCCTGGCACTGCCGGCAATCCGCGCCGATGCCCAGGTGATCGCCCTGGACCTGGAGGGCATTGCGGTCAGTGCCGGCGCGGCCTGCAGCTCCGGCAAGGTCGCCGCCAGCCACGTGCTGCAGGCAATGGGCCTCGGCCCGCTGGCCGGCCAGGCGATCCGCGTGTCGCTGCCGTGGAACGCCAGCCAGGACGACGTGGCGGCCTTCATCCCGGCATACCAGCGCATGGTGCAGTGCCTGCGTGCCCCCTTGGCGCAGCACGCTGCCTGAGCCCACATTATCTGCCATGACGAACCCGCCCGCCTCGCCGAACCGACCGGTCTATCTGGACAACCAGGCCACCACGCGTTGCGACCCGCGCGTGCTGGAGGTCATGCTGCCGTTCTTCAGCGAGCAGTACGGCAACCCGCACAGCGTCGAGCACGCCATGGGCCGCTACGCCGAGGCCGCGGTGGAGACGGCCCGCGCCCAGGTGGCCGAACTGATCGGCGCCGACGCCAAGGAGATCGTGTTCACCTCCGGTGCGACGGAGAGCAACAACATCGCCATCAAGGGCGCGGCCCGCTTCGCCCGCCGGATGGGCAGCGAGCGCCGCCGCGTCATCACCGTGGCGACCGAGCACAAATGCGTCCTGGAGTCAGTGCGCGACCTGGGGGAGGAAGGCTTCGACCCGGTGCTCCTGCCGGTCCGCAGCGACGGCCTGCTCGATCCCGACACGCTGCGCGACGCACTGCGCGAGCCGGCCGTGCTGGTCAGCATCATGGCGGTGAACAACGAAACCGGCGTGGTGCAGGACATTCCGGAGTTGGCGGCGATCGCCAAGCAGGCCGGCGCGCTGTTCCACACCGACATCGCCCAGGCGGTGGGAAAAATCCCGCTGGACCTGACCGGGTGGAAAATCGACCTGGCCTCGGTCAGCGGCCACAAGATCTACGGCCCCAAGGGCGTCGGCGCGCTGTTCGTCCGCCGCCGGCCCCGCGTCCGCCTTGCGCCGCTGTTCTCCGGCGGCGGCCAGGAGCGCGGCCTGCGCTCCGGCACCCTGCCGGCGCCGCTGATCGTCGGGCTGGGCGAGGCGTGCCGGCTGGCCCAGGCGGACATGGAAGGTGACGCCAAGCGGATCGGCGATTTGCGCGAGCGGCTGCTGCGGCGGTTGCAGGATGCGCTGCCCGGGATCGTGGTGAACGGCAGCATGTCGGCGCGCATCGCCGGCAACCTGAACCTCACCTTCCCCGCCGCGACCGCGGCCGATCTGATGCAGCGGTCGCCGGAGCTGTGCGTGTCCACCGGTTCGGCCTGCTCCTCCGCCGCGGTGGAGCCGTCTTATGTTTTGCGGGCGCTTGGCCTGTCCGACGAGGCCGCCGCACGCACCTTGCGTATCGCCATCGGACGCTTTACCTCGCCCGCCGATGTGGATTTCGCGGCGGCGGCGCTGATCGCGGCGCATGCCGGCGCGCCGGCGCCAGCCGAGGCCTGAACGGAACACCCCGAATGCCGAAGATGATTTTCATCGAGCGGAATGGCACGCGCCGCGAAGTCGACGCGCCGCTCGGCCTGTCCGTGCTGGAGATCGCCCACAAGCACGGCGTGGACATCGAGGGTGCCTGCGAAGGTTCGCTCGCCTGCTCCACCTGCCACGTGATCGTGGACAAGGCGTGGTTCGGCAAGCTCGCCCGCCCCACCGAGGACGAGGAGGACATGCTCGACCTCGCCTTCGGCCTGGAGGAGACCTCCCGCCTCGGCTGCCAGATCGTCATGACCGACGCGCTGGACGGGTTGGTGGTGAAGCTGCCGCCGGGCACCCGCAACCTGCTGAACGAGTAGCCATGCGCATCGTGGTGGCCATGTCGGGCGGGGTGGACAGTTCTACCGTCGCCGGGCTGCTGCACGAGGCCGGCCACGAGGTGATCGGCGTCACGCTGCAGCTGTACGACCACGGCGCGGCGGTGGGGCGCAAGGGCGCCTGCTGCGCCGGCCAGGACATCCACGACGCGCGCCGGGTGGCGGACAGGCTGGGCATCCCGCATTACGTGATCGACGCGGAGCAGCGCTTCGCCCAGGCGGTGATCGCCGACTTCGCCGACAGCTACGCGGCGGGCGAGACGCCGGTGCCCTGCGTGCGCTGCAACCAGTCGGTGAAGTTTTCCGATCTTTCGGCGTTGGCCCGTGGGCTGGGCGCGGAGCGGCTGGCCACCGGGCATTACGTGCGCCGGGTGGACGGGCCGGACGGGCCGGAATTGCACCGCGCCGCCGACCCGGCGCGCGACCAGAGCTGGTTCCTGTTCGCCACCACGCGTGAGCAGCTGGCGTTCAGCCTGTTCCCGCTGGGCGGCATGCCGGACAAGCGGGCCGTGCGGGCGCAGGCGGAGCGGCTGGGGCTGGCGGTGGCGGACAAGCCGGACAGCCAGGACATCTGCTTCGTTCCCTCCGGCCGCTACGCCGACATCGTCGGCCGGCTACGTCCGGATGCCGCGGCGGCGGGCGACATCGTCAGCCGGGACGGAACCGTGCTGGGCCGGCACGAGGGCATCATGCGCTACACCGTCGGCCAGGCGCGCGGCCTGGGCGCCGCGGCAATGGATGGCGGCCGGCGCCAGGTGGTGCTGGCCACCGAACCGGGCACGCGGCGGGTGATCGTGGGGCCGCGCGATGCCGGCACGCGGCACGTGGCGCTGCGCGAGGTGAACTGGCTGATCGCGCCGCCGGCGGCGGGGCTGCGGTGCAGCGTGAAGCTGCGGGCGCGCGAGGCGCCGCACCCGGCGACGGTGCAGGTGACGCCGGATGGCGCGGCGGTGGAGCTGGATGTCGCGGCGCTGCCGGCGCCGGGCCAGGGCTGCGTGTTCTACGACGGCGACCGGGTATTGGGCGGCGGCTTCATTCGCCGTCCGGCAGCGGTTGACGGTGATGGGGTGTCGGGGCTATCTCCCGCGCCTCCCGGCTGGATGGCGGCGTAGCTCAGCGGTAGAGCAGGGGAATCATAATCCCTTGGTCGGTGGTTCAAATCCGCCCGCCGCTACCATCGGAAGACCTAGCGAAATCAACGAATTAGGCTATCAGGGCGCCTCGATCGGGCGCCCTTTTCATGTCGCAGCATGTCGCAAGCGATACCCAGGAATACCAACGGGTTACGGGCAACCCCGGCAGGTCCGTGCGACATGGCTGCGACATGCGGGCGGCCTGCGACATATGCGACATGGACGAAAAACGCCGGCCCCGAAGGACCGGCCCCCTCAGTCTGACGGCGCCGCCGGTGCGGTCAGGCCGGCGCCCGGCTGCCATGCTCGCCCTGCGTCGCCATCGCGCGCTGGAGTGCGCCCTTGCAGGTTGTAAGCTGCTCCACGTCTTGCTGGTACTGGGCGAGTTCCCTTGCCGCCATTTCCCGGCTAATGCCGTCCTCTGCGGTCGAGTTTAGAAAGTCCTCGAACACCTTCCGTTCTGCCCCCGTTAGACCGTTGCCTGCATCATTAATTTCCCCCTCCTTTTCTTCCGCCTCCCGGTTCCCTGCATCGACTTCGCTCAGCACTTGATGCGCCGGGCTGCCAGGCGGGAAGTTGGCAGCCATCGCGCGTCTGGCGGCGGGATGACCCAGCAGGAACCGCATGATGTCCTGGGCGATGTCGAGACAGCCCTGCGCAAGGGCGAGTTCGCGATCAACGATCGCCAGCACGGGCGGCAGCCCCTTCGCGATCAGCGTATTAAAGGCGGAGTTCACGCTGCCGATATCCAGATAGGAAGTCAGCTCACCGCCATCAGGAGCCGCGTGGTACTCGTGGAGGAGCCTCCGCGCGGCCATCGCCTGGGCGGCCTCCTTGAACTCGGGAAATGTGCGAAGCGCAAAATTTGACGTTTTAGACACTGGCTGATCCTTCTGATATGAGCCGGACAGAACGATATGAACTCGATTATATGATATCAAGATGGCCGGATGATACCAGGCAAAGAAAAAGGCCGCCCGTCGCCAGAGCGGCCCTTGTCCAGTCGAGGCTGGCGGATCAGCCCCCTGTGCCTGCCGCGTCGCCGTGCAGAATGAGCCACGATCGAGCGTGGCCATCCGTGCCGGTATCCAGGCTCAAGAGCACTTGGGCGCGGCGCGCCGCCTTCAGCAGCTCCAGCCGGTGCTCCCCGGGGATGTCCAGCGTCGACCCCAGGCGGAGGGTCAGGGCCTCCAGGTCCGCGAGGAGCGTCAGCAGATCGCGCCGCCGTGGCTCCATCAGGCTTCCGCCAGTTCCCGCGGCGCCCCTGTCGGCGCCAGCGGCTTCGTCCGCCCCGTCACCAGCGGCAGCAGGTGCTCCTCCAGGGTGTCAATCTGATCGCCCAGCGCATCCTCCAGCACCGCCAGAACGTGCGCGTCAGTGGTGTCCGTTTGATCCCGCAGCAGATTCAGGATTTCGATGCAGCCGTGCAGCCGGTTCGAGACTGCTTCGATCAGCAACACGGCGTGGTTGGGGATGGTGGGGGGGACAGCGTTCACGGTTGTTCCTCCCGCTTCGCCAGCGCCGCGGCGATCTCCTCGCCCATCTCGTCGCACTGCTCCGACGCCACCCTGTGCCCGGTGCGGAGGATGGACAGCAGCACCTGCGCCCGCTTGATCTGCGCCACGCTCCCCGGCGCGGCTTCCTTGGCCCTGGCCTCGGCCGCCGCCAGCTCGGCCGCGTGCTGGGCGCGCTCGGCCTTCCGGTCCTGCCAAGCCTGCTGCCATAGCGCCTCGAGCCGGCGGTGCGCGGCAATCAGCCGGTCCTCTATGAAGTGCAGGTGCTCGGTCAGCACCTCGGCGTCCGACGTCGCCATGTGTCCCAACATGGCCGTCGCGTTCCGCATGTCGTGCAGCGCCGGCTCGATGTCCATCAGGGCCTCGCCCGGGGCGACGGCCGGCAGGGTGGTAGCGCTCATGCCGCGTTCTCCCCGCCAAGGTATTCCAGCGCCACGAAGGCCAGCCACTCGGCGTCGTTATCGTGCTCGAGGTCGCCCTTCAGGCTCCGGAGCAAGAGGGACCGCGCAGCAGCCGCAGCGGCCTGGGCGCCGGCCAGGGTGACGGGCGCCGGAAGCTGGTCGATCCGGCATAGCGCCGCGTCCCGATCGTCATAGAGCGCGTCCATCTGGGCTTGGGTGCGGCGCTCGGATTCGATGTCATGGCGAATACCGTACAGCGCCTCAATCTCCCCGCTCAGCACCGTGACGCGGTTGCAGACCGCGATCAGCTCCACATCGGCACCGGGCGTGGCGCCCTTGGCCTGACAGGCGATGGCGGCGCCGGCCACCAGCGCGGCCGATGCGCCGGCCAGCAGGTTGCGGCGGGATGGTTCGGGTGTGGCGCGCGTGCGCCCGTTGTCGCGTGTTTTCATACGCGAGTGTCCTTCAGCTCAGGTTGCCGAACCGCTGCGTTTTCGATGCGCTAGCGGTCCAGGGGTCGAAAACCCGGCTGAAGGCGGGCCGGCATGCCTTTGGGCTCACGCCTTGGACATTCGCGTGCCGCCCCTGGACCTATCGGTGAACCGCGTCACGTCGCGGTAGTCGCTTCAGCCTATGGAGTTTTCGAGGCTCCGCTGCAATCCTCGTCACAGACCGGAGCGGCTGTCAATGCCTCAATGCGTCAATCAGTCTCCCATGCCCCTGGCAGCCCTCGCGCACACACGTAACTATTGACTTATGCCAATGTCTCTGCTAGCCGCGTACTTGGGTGCAGCAAATTACACCCCGGGGTGCGCTCGAATGGCAGCGAATTTCCTAGAGGCATATCTTGCCGCAAAACAGTCCTACGGCGCAGAAGCTTGGAGCCTCATCGAGCCGGCAGAGTGTAGCGCCGCCATCTATCGCGAGATGCGACGGATTGACTCCGAACACGTAGAGACCGCAGGCAACGCGTTGCTGCGATCCGCCGGCATCACGGCACCCGCGCAAAGCTGAAACGGGCGGCCCTACACCACCCTTACCCCCACCGCCCGCTGGCCCCTCGGCTCCGTTATGGCGCGGTATTCCACGCGGTCGCCCGCCTCCACGACAGCGCCACGCTCCAGCGCCGTGATGTGCACGAAGACGTCCTTGCCGCCGAGGTCTGGAGCGATGAAGCCAAAGCCGCGTTCTTCGAGCCACGCTTTGACGATGCCGGTTTCGCGGTCGGGGGATATGGTGCTCATTTCTTCGTCTCCCCCTTCTCCACCGGCTTCGGGTTCGCCGCCGCATCCAGCGCGGCGCAGACCTGCATGAATGTTGGCGCCTCGGCGCCTTTGATGTCGGCGCGGCCGAGGAAGACGAGCGCGGCTTTGGCGAGTTCGGTAGTCATGTCGGCCTCTCAGAAGCAGGGAATGTAGCGCACGGTGCCGGCGCTATCGGTGATGGTGAGCCATTCCTGCACCGTGGCGTGCGCGCCAGCCGGCGCTACGGCGGTCAGGGAAACGGAGGTGGTGCCGTTGGCGGTCCACGCGCCCGAACCGGCCCTCACCGCGCCGCCGCCGGGTTGCAGCTCGAGCGTGGTTGCCGCGGTCCAGGTGACAGCGACGGTCAGGCCGCTTCCGTTGCCGCCCAGCATGGTCAAGGGCGTGCCGGGAGACGTGCCGGTGTAGGCACCTTTCCGAAGGATCGAGATCGACGTTGGCGTGCCGCTGCCATTGACGGTGCCGATTTGCAGGATCGTGCCCGTGGCACGGTCAAAGACTTGCTCGCCGGCCTGGTAGCCGCTGCCGGTTCCGTTGGTCGCTGCCGTTGCCAGCACGCCGCCGGGCGCGTCAATGGATGCGGTGGCGCCTGTGGTGGAGACCTTCACTGCACCTACAGAGAGATTGCCGGCGCCATCCACTGCGAAGTTGCCGGGCGAACGGAATGCCGCTTCGGCGAAGTTGATGCCGGTCAGGTCGATGCCATCCTTCGCGCCGATCGGCGCCACGGCGGGCGCCGGGTTCTGTGACGTCGGAGGCAGGTAGCTCAGGATGACGCCGTTCGTCGGATCGGGCGAGGATGTCAGCCCGATCTCGCTAAGCCATGGTGCGGTGCCGTTGGTGCCGAGGCGCAACGCAACATCCGAGTCGCTGCCTTGCACCTCGCCAAAGCCGAAAATCTGAAGGCCGATGCGTTCGGCCGCGCTTGCCCCGGTATAGATCGCAACATCGATCTCGCGGCCGATGACACCGGACAGGTTCGTGGCGCCGGAATACGCCCACATCTGGTCACCGCCAGAGTAGATGAACCCGGCGCTAGTACCGCTATGCGGTGAAGTGCCGCCCTGGTTGGCAGAGATGGCCGCCGTAAGCTGCTCTGCCACCCATTGACGGGAGCTATCATCCGGGACGGACCCATTGGTGCCGTTGATGTTGATCGTGCTGGAGAACGCGGCCCGCTTGCCGGTAAAGCCGGCACCGACGTTGCCCACGACCTCCAGCCAGTTCACGCCGCCGCTGTTGCCGACCGTTTGCAGTGTATCGCTATCGACCACGATTTGGCAGAAGTCCCACACCTGATTTGGGGACGAACCGGCAAGATTCCCGTTCACGTAGAATGCGAACTCACCTGGAGTTTGCGTCCCGGAAGTCGCAGTCCAGGTGCTGCCCTGGCCCGCGTAGAGCGTGTTCGCGAACCATGCGGCGGCTTGGCCAGTGCCGCCGAGGTGCAGATCAGCATCGCCTGCATTGAAATACAGATCGCCGCTATCCGCGATCTTCAGCAGTTGGCTCGTGCCGGCATAGTACTCCAGCGCGCCGTCCGTCGCGTTGTATGTGAAGTACCGCGTGCCCGCCGCGTTGAGTGCGAGTTGTCCCGCCACGCTGGCATTATTCGCCACCGCCAGCGCCGTCCCGGAGCCAGTCAGGTTCAGCGTTCCGCCCCAATTGCCGCCGAACGAACCGCCGCCGGTCAGGGCGGCCAGGCCGGTAGTGCTCAGCGTCGTAAACGCCCCCGCATTCGGCGTCGTCGTCCCGATCGGCGTATTGTTGATCGCCGCGAATCCAGTCAGCGTCCCGCCGTTGATGGTGGGATTTGTTAGGATGCCGTTGGTCGCATCAACCTTCGTGACCCACGCTTCGCGCCACTGTGCCGGCGTCCAGATAATCTGTGACGGAAAGGACTGATTCGGGATCTGCGCCGCGGTGCCGTCGAACGGGTCGGTATTTGCCATGGTCTGCCTGCGACTATTTTAGTTGCGGATTGGCAAAAAACGTGGTGTTCCACGACGCAGCTTCAGGCTGCCGGTAGCTGCCAAAATGATGGATGCGCTGCACCGTGAAGTTGCCGGTGAAAGACGTGCGATCCTGGAACCGCAGCCATGAACTGGAAGTCTGGGTGATGATCGTCGGCGGCAGCGAGATCACGTCCTGCAACCCGATGTCAGCCCGCATCACAGTCTGGAAAGTGACTTCCCCCGGCTGACTCCACGTCGGTTGCCCGATCAGGTCCTGCGGTGCGATTTTCTTGATGCTGGGCGGCGCAACGGTGCCGTCCCAAACAACCACGGTATCGCCGCGGACGCCGATCTGCACACCCTGAGAGCCGGCGCCGAGCAGCGGGATGGTGCGCTGGTTCACCCACCCCGCGAATTGGCGCAGGGATTCGTAGTAGCCGGTTTCCGTGTAGCCCAGCACCAGATTGGCCGAGATGCTGATCTGCTGCTTCATCCCAGGCAGTGCCGACCGCAGCGTGTTGCCGATCGCGACCGACAGCGGCGTCCCCGCCTGCCAGGTAAAGGTAAAATTCTGCGGCGCTGAAGGCGATCCGGTTGGCGGTCCGATCAGCAGGTCAAGCGTCTGCTCGGTGCCGATCCAGTTACCGTATGCCTGGATGATGCCGCCCTGAACCAGAAGGCCGGCCTGCTGCGGATTGGCGAGCGGCAGACCTTTTGCCATGCCCGCGTGCACGACAATGTTCTTGCCGTTCAAGTCCATCGCTTGGCCGATGTCCTGGAGGCCGACACCCCAGATGCGGACATAAGACTTTGTATCGCCGACATGGCCGGGATAGACAGGTACATCCAGCGCGATCGTCAGGGCACCGGGGTTTGTGATGCCATTCGGGAGCAGGCTGCTAAGCGGTTGCTTCAGGCTTTGGAGATAGATCGGCTTGCCTGTGTTCTGGTCCGTGATGTCGATGCGGTAGAACCTCATGCTGCCAACTGGCTTTGCGCTACGGTGGCGGAGCCGCCGGTGTTGTTGTGCACCTGGATGTTGATCGTGGCCGGCGTCCGGCCCGGCGTGGCGCCCAGCCGGGGCAGAATGGAGTTCAGGTAGTTCCGCGTCTCAGCCGGCAAATGCTCGCGCCAAGCACGCCCATACGCACGGACGTCACGCTCTACGTTACCCGGCCCCCAGTTGTACGCCGCCAGCGCCTTGGCGGTGTCACCACCGAATTCCTTGAGCAGATCGCGCAGGTACCGGCTGGCGCCGCCCGATGCCTGGCGCAAGTCGAACGGGTCCGCCACGCCGTACTGGCGCGCGGTCCCGGGCATGAACTGGAATGGACCAAGCGCGCCGGCCGGCGAGACCAAGTTGCGGCCGCGGCTCGACTCCTGCTGGTACACCGCGTCAAGAATGCCGCCGGGGAGGCCGTTTTTCTGCTCCAACGTGCGGAAGGAGCTATGTTTTATGCCAGATGCCGGAGCGCCGGGAGGCGTGGCACTGGGCGGCGCCGATGTGCCAGGGGGGGCGGCGGCGCCGGGGTTCTTGTCCACCCCGTTCGGTATCCAGACCCAGCCGAAGCTACCATCGGGGCGGCGGCGCACCCCCCAGCCGGGCTGTCCGCCTTCGGGGGAGTCAGCCGGCGCCGTCCAGGTCCCATCTGCGTTATGCTTCCATCCGCTCGGCAGCCCTGTCTTTGCGTCCTTCGGCCCTGTCGGCGTCTCGGGGATGAAGCCAGCGATCCATTTCGCCGCGGCGCCGAGTGCGGTCGCCAGTTCGCCGACGCCCCGGATGAAACTCCGCACGTCCTTCTGGAATTTCGGTGTGTGGAGAAAGCCAGCGAATTCGTGCAGCCCGGTCGCGGCGAGGTCGATCCAGTGTTTTACATCCTCGCTACCCAAGAACGCCTTGACCACATCGGAGAACCCATCGGACAACTTTGACAGTTCCGGCGCCAGCGGGGACAGCCCCTTAATGAAGGTCGTCTCGATCTGGTTCCCGGCGCGGGTAAGCTGCACCTGGAAGTCCTGCCATGCCTTCAGCGTGCCTGGCGAAAATCCCAGCGACGACCGGTCCTTCTGGTAGCTCTTTTCGTACTGCGCCAGTTCGGCCGGCGACATCCGCTTCAGCCGCTCGAAATCCTGAAGCGTGATGAACTGCGACAGGCCGCGCGATTGCAGCACCTGCGCCATCATGGCGTCCGGCGTCTTGTCCGCCAGCGACTTCAGGTGGGGCAGAAGCGCCGCCGCCACCTGCCCGGTATCTTTGCCGCGGATTTCCTGATCCGTCAGCCCGGCACCCGTCAGCGTCCAGCGCTTCGTGGCGTCATGCATCGCCTCATTGACGCCGCCGAGAAGTTGGGTGGGGTCCACGACACGGCCGAAATTGAGGCTGAATGCGCGCTGTTCGCCGGGCGTCAGATCGAGGCCAGCCGCCGAGCGCCGCATGCCGCCAGCCGATTGCGCCAGCCGCTCGATACCAAACAGGCCGCCGGCCCCCAGCAGGCCGGAGAACGCGCCGATAACGCCCGTCCACTTCAGGAATTCTTTTGTCGCGCTCGTGATGTGACTTGCGAACGCTTTGGTATCGCGCGCCATGTCGTGCCAGTGATGGGCCTGGGATTTGACCGATTCGCCCGTCGCGTGAGTGACCTTGCCGGCCCTGCCGAGCAATTCGGTTTGAGCAACAAGCGCAACCACCAGTTTGTCGAAGGTGAGAGCTTGCCCCTTTGCCTCTTTGCCGATGTCGGCCCATGCCGCGGGGGTTTTCTCCAGCGCCGCCTGATATTCGCGGAACTTGGCCGCAAACTTCGTGAAGGCGTCGTCGTTTACTTCGACATCGATGATGGATTTCAGCGCCATTATGCCGCCTTTCGGGTTCCGCGCGCCGCCGCGTCCAGCAATTCCGCCAGCTCGGGTCGCGTCTCGATGCACTGCGCCAGGGCGCCGAGCAGCGCGTAGCCGTCCAGTCGCTCGGTGGGGGTCAATGGCGCACCGCGCGACAATTCGCGGCGCAACGCTGCAATCGTGGCGAGGTGGTGCGACACGCTCACGCGGCCTTCGCCGCCTCGGCCGCCGCAATGCCCCGGCGCATCCGTTCGGTGGCGGTTGCACTTTCCAGTAGGTACAGCGCGCTGGTGTTCGCCGGGCCATCCGCCGCCAGCACAACCGCCATCGCGGCGAGGAGGTCGCCGGCATCGTCCTTCTCAGCGGCGCTCAGCTTGCCGCCGACCACCGCGCGTTGCAGCGCGGCGACGGTGCTGGCGTGGTTTGCTTTCAGTTCAGCTTTGGTGGGCACAATCAAAATCCTCGGAAAACCAGTGAAGTCGCGCGGCGGAACCGCCAGAAGAATGACGCCTGACGGATCGTCAGGGTGAAGCGGGCGCGGGACCAACGGGTATGTTTCACCAGCGGTCACTCGGCGGGTTCCGCACGATGCGCGCCGGCTTCCCGGGGGTCATGAAGGGAGCGAACGCCGTGGCGATGTCACCAACGAACCGCGTCACAAGGCGCCCGGCCGTGTCGCGTTCCTGGATTGGCACCAACGCCCCGGGGGTATGGCTGGCCGAGTCCAGCGCCGCGGTGGCGGCATCGTTGTATATCTGCTCCTCCACCACGCCGATCAGGTCTGCCGGAATGGACTCGGTGCGGGTGGTGCGGTGCCGCTCGCTGTGCTTGGCGAACGGCGCCAGCAGCCGGCGGCGATATTGCAGCGAGTCCTCGCCGGGCACGATCTGCGATGCCGTGGTGCCGTACAGGCGGGCGACCGAATCCGCGCGGGCGTGCGTCGCGGAAATCAGGTCGCGCTCGGCGTTCGACGGTTGCCGGATTGCGTGCGCAACCTTGCGCTCCAGCGCTTCGATCTGTGCCCGTAGGCGGGCGTTTTCTTCTGCGATGCTCATTTCGGGTCGGTTCCTGTGCGGCCGAGATGGGAGAGGTATTCAGCGTTCTGCCGCGCCACGCGGTCGCGCGCCGCGCGTTGCTCTGCGGCCTTCGCGGCGTCAGTGGCGGCGATCTGGGCGAGGTGGTCGGCCATGTGCTGGCCTGTTGCGTCGGTCATCGGGGCCTCATTGGGGAAGCCGCCGCCCGCGGCGGGGAGGTCGCGGGCGGCGGGAGCCGGCATTTCGGGAGTCTCGCGCGGCTGCCGGCTGCCGTTTCCGCAAACGGGCATGACAACGTTTACGGAAATCTCGGGGAGGAGGGCCAGAAGCGCCTGCCGGACCAAACTGGACGCGGAGCGATCTTGCGCTTTCGCGGTCGCGTGTGCCCAATCTGCCAAGTCTTCCGGGAGGGTGAAACTGCAAATCCTCATGCGGATAATATAGGGTATTAGCGCATGCTCTGCAATGGAAAAATGCACGGCAAAGCAATGACATAGAATGCATAACTATGCACGACATTGCATAACAGTGCATTACTTCGGGGGTTTCGGCTCCAACTCCCGGGCCAGGGCAATCATCGCCTCGGCTTCCCTCAGTGCCAGGTCGCGAAGGTCCGGCGCGGTGATGCAGCACATCTCGCGCCCGACGCTCAGCAGGTAGGAGCGGCGGAACCGGGCCAGGAATGCCTCATGTTCGGCGATCCGATGGTTGACGATGCTCGGCATGGTTCTTCCTCCTATCCAAAAGCGATCCGCGCGGCGCCTTGCTGGGGCGATGGTGCGGCGTCGATCTGCGCTATGCCCAGCAGCACCGCCACGCGAAGCGGGTCGCCGTCCACCGGCTCGCCGGGGCGCAGCGCAAGCGTGCCCAGCAGCGGCTTCGTGGCAGCGCGGGCAGCGGCATCCGGTCCAAGCTTCACGCGCCCAGAACTCACCAACGCGGATGCGTTCAGGATCAGCCGGGCCGGGTCGGCGAGCTGCATCGCGTCGATAGGGTAAACGCCGATCTTGCGGCGGTTGATGTCCGACCGTTCGAGGCGCGGCGCGAATGCCGCCAGCATAGTCTGCGTCGCCGCGTTGCAGAACTGCTCGGGTGCGTCCAAGGCGACGTCCACCGTCCGATTCAAGTTGCCGGCAATTGCCGCCTCGGCGTGCTGGTCAAGCCGGCGCGACAGGTCCGGCAGCACAGCGGCAGACCAGGGCACAGCATCGAAGTCCAGCACGCACAACGGCGCGCGGTAGTCTGCGAAGGCAAATATTGCCCACGCCGCCATGCCATCCATGCTGACCCACAACGTGGCGTACACGATCCGCGCACGGTGCAGCGGCAGAGGCTCGGCACTCTCCAGCAGGTCGGCCTGGCGCACCAGCGCCGGGCGGCGGTCCAGGTCCATGCCCACAAGCACGCCGCACACCGCGTTGGCGAGGTCGTCATGCCCGCCAGGGCTATGGTCGATCGAGTCCTTGCCGGACCGCGCCGTGCGCCGTTCCAATCCGACCAACTGCGCCGATAGCCGCGGGTTTTCCAGCAGTTCCACCCGGCGCGCGTTCGCGAGCGGGAGGAAGTCGTGGTAGAGATCTGACTTCGGCCGCGCGCATTGTTCAAATGTGATCCCATGCTGCGCGAAGCGCGCCACCGGCCACTGGCCCGCGTAACGGTCGCCCTGAATGCGTGAGATGCCGAACCGCTTCAGCAGCGCCGCACACTCGGCTACGGCCACGTCAGGATCGAATGGTGGTCTGATCTCCAGCAGCGCGTCCAGCACGCCTAGATCATTGTCCAGATGGGCAACCGCGAGCGTCATGGCGTCGCTGGCGCCGCCCGAAGGGTCCACGAAGGCGGAATACGCCACGCCCGGTTCCGGGGGCAGTTCTCGCCGCCCCCAGGCGGTAATGGCGTCGATCGCTTCGCGCGTGATGAAGTCGGCCAGATCGTCGCGGAACTCGGCGCCGTATTCGGCTCGCGCCGCCTCGGGGTCGTCGTCGTAAGCCTCACGGATGATGGCCGGGTCTATCCGCGGGTTCATAGTCGCGGTATCGGCCTTCCACACCAGCACGCGGGCGGCGTCTTTGCCATGATGGCGCCGGTATGCGTTGTACAACTCGCCTTTCTTGGCGTAGGGTGACGATGCCAGCAGCAGCATGGCACCCGGGATTGACGCCAACCCGGGGCGCAGTGCACGCATGATCTCGGTATCCGGGTTCGCGCTGCTTTCTTCCGAACGCCAAAAGGCCACCTCATCGGCCAGAACCGCGGCGAAGCTGTAACCGCGCGCCGTGCGGAAGCTGGCGGTGCTGATTTCGATCACCACCCGGTTGGTTAGCTCTATCGCTTCGTTGGAGTCGTCCTTGATCATGGGCGCCAGCAACGGGACGGCCTTCAGCAGACCGGACACGTACCGGAAGATCGATCTTGCCTGCGATCGGTTCGCGGCGAGGATACCGACCGTCGCCACCTCGCCTGGGGCCAGATACGGCTCATAGTCTCGCATGGTCGCGAGGAACACCGCGATCAGGGCAAGCACGCGAGACTTGCCGCCGCGGCGACCAACGATCAGGGCGGCTTCGGTGAACGCCGCCAGCGGCGGCTCCGTGCGGGCCGTGCACGCCCGATAGATCACAGCCTCGGGCTCTGACAGCGGCAGGCCGAACAGCGCCTTGAGGAACGCCCGCCAGGCTACCCAGGACTCGCCCTTGAAGTGAGGGGCGAACAGGTCCGCATCGTCCAGCGCGGCGAGGATGTCCGCAGCGGCTAACATGTGCCGTCCCGCGCCTCTGCGGCACGCTGGGCGGCTTTCTCCGCCAGATGCTCCGCCAGTGTCTTTTGCCGCGGTGGTGCGCCCTGAAGGCCAAGTTGGGCCAGCATCCGCGCCACGCTGTTTGCCCAGGCCAGGTACTGCTTGCCGTCGTGGTCGGTCATCTCGCCCGACCGCATCATCCGAGCGTCCATGCGGGCGAGGTGGACTTGCAACCACGCCAGCCGGTCGATCAGTGCCCGCTGCGTCGCGTTCGGTTTGCCGCCGGCGTGGTCCACCAGCTCCGCCCGGATGGCCGAAAAAAGCCGGCCTTCGCGCGAGTGTGCCTTACCCGCCCATCGAAGCGGCCTAACCTGGGGATCGACGGCGCGTATCCGGCGGGTTGACGGTGTGGTGACTTGGGTCATGAAACGAATATAGGAACGCACCTCGCCGCTCTGCAACATGAATGCGACATGGCCTTGGAATATGCGCACTTTCAATGGGTTACGGTATGAAGCGGGGACTTGCAATCCCCTGCTCAGTTGCCGAAGCGGCGCGGCCGGAGGGGCGGGAAGTATCCGGGGCGGTATGTGGGGGTCGCGCGCAACCCCTCTCACCCAACCCGATCCTCCGGCAGCAACTACGCCGTTCCGCACCCGTGCCGTTGCATGGGTTCTGCATGGAAGTTGCATGGAAGTTGGCGCTACCCATGGGTTCGCTTCTGGAGGGGAGAAAAGCGCCCATGCACGCACGGGGGCAACCTTAAGTTGCCCCGTGCATGGGTAGCCTCCCTTAAGGAAAACGCTACCCATGCATTCCGATATCGCATCGAGGCTGCTCGCCTTATAGTTGCAGTCGGCGACTATCGCGTCAGGGCTGGGTTGCATGGGAAACCGCATGGGTTTTCAGCCTTCCCCGGCGACTGAAACGTCAGTCCAGTCAGCAACCGGCAGGTCGCCAACTCGCAATCCAACCGCCTTCACGCGATTCATCGGGCGCCGGTATTGTGCTCCGGAGACGTGGCACTCGCCCTGAAGCCGCTGCATTGCATTTTTCTGAGCATCGCTACCCGTGAAGCCGTATTGCTCCAGCAGGCGCTTGACCGACCGCACATCGTTGGACAGGCGCGGGCTGTACGGCTCACCACCTGGCGCCCCGCGCTCGATTGCAGTCGCCAGCGCCGCCAAATCGGCTTGTGTGGCCTCTTTCGCTTCGGGTGGCGTCCACGGTGTTGCGGCAGGTACAAGTTCGCCGTTGTCCAGTTCGTGCACCAGCTTTTCGAACCATTGCGCATCGCGGATCGGGGCATAGTTCTGCTTGGCATCGTCCAGCCGTACGAAGTTGCTGCGCGCCTTGGCGTCGGTCGGGAGGCCGAAGGCTTGCGCGTCGTCCTCTGACATTCCGGTGAGGGTCAGGGCGACGCGGACGGCGCCGATGATAGCCGATGCACCGCGGGCGATGTCAGGATCGCCGGGCGACGCGGCGCCGCCCTTGCGGGTGTGGTGCAGCACGACCACCGCGATGTTGTGCGCGACTGCCAGGGCGCGGAACCTGGCAATCACCGCTCGGATTGCGGTGTTGTCGTTTTCCTCTTCCGAATGCAGCTCGGCGAGCGGGTCCACGATCAGCAGCGCCGGCTTGCGTGCGGCGATCATCTGTTCCAGCCGCTGCATTGCCGGCGTGAACTGAAGGTTGCCGTCTTCGTCGCGAGCCAGCAGCGTGCCGATGCTGCTCGGGCCGGTGCGGATCACCTTCCCGGCGATGTCGGCCGGCGTGGCGCCGAACTGGCGCAGCGTTGCGGACAGCCGGCGCCGCTGTTCGGTCTGGTCATCTTCGACGTTGTACACGATGACAGGCGCGGCCTGGACGGGCCGGAACCGGCCGAAGTCCTGGCCGAGTGCCAGGGAGCAAGCCCATGCGAGGGCGAGGCTGGACTTCAGCGCGGACGGTGGCCCGCAAAGCAGTGTGACGGCGCCGCGTAGGGCGAAGCCTGGGGCAACCCAGGGCCGGCGCGGTAGCTCCGCCTCAATCCATGGTTCGTCGTCTATCCAGAGTGCGGGAGGCGGCTCGCTGGTAGGCTGTTGCTCTTGCTGCGGTGCCGCGGCGGCCAGCGCTTCCAATTCTTCGGCCGTGCCGCCGGCCGCTAGCCAGTCGCTCACGTCGCCCTTTAGGGGCAGTCCCGGCAGCATCAGTACACGGACCGACGCGGCGGTGCCCTGGAGGCTACGCGCCACGTCCGCCGCGTGGGCCTGGCCTGGCAGCACGGGCCGGCCGTCAGGATGAAACCGCAGGGTGCCGTCCGGCATCGTCGCTTGCGGATCGTTGTCGCTAAGCACCACGACGTGCCGGCCGCGAAGATGGGGGTTGTACGCCGGGCTCCACTTCCCGGCCCCGCCGGGATTGGTCGTGGCGATCAGCCCGCGCTCCCGTAGGTTGTCGCAGTCCTTCTCGCCTTCGCAGATGAATACCAGCGCATCGGGAGCGGCGCGCAGCAGATCGGGCAGGCGATAGGGCACCCGGTCCACGCCGCGCATGTCCCATATCCAGCCGCCATTGCCGTCAGGCCGGCGCTGCCGGAAGGTTTTGGGGATCAGCCGCGCGACCTGGAACACCAGCTTGCCGGTGGCGTCGTGATAATCGTACGTTGCCGAAATGCTGGAGGGGCTGGCCTGCGGTCGCCTGCCATGGACCCGGAAAAACAGGTCGCCATAGCCGCCGCCCTCGTTCGCCTCGTGGTCGAACCAGGTCTGGTCCTTCACTTTGATCGACTTGCTGCCGTGGCTGCCGAACCGCCATTCGTGCGCTGTCTTCTGAGTGGGATCGCCCCAAAGCTGGCGCCCCAATTGTTCAATCGGCTCGGCCTGAACGTTCATTCGCCACCTCGGCCCAGCACGCGATCCGCGATTTCTTTGAGGCAATATCGCTGCTTTGTGGACAGCCGCCGGAAGCCCGGCAGGTCGGTCAGGAACGCCTTTTCCCAGGGTCGCAGATCACCGGGCCGGGCGAGGCACTCCCGCACCGTCTGGCGCCATGTCCCCAGCTCCGGCAGCGGCTTCTCCACCGGCGGCGGCTTCAAGACTTGCTGCCAGCTTAGGCCGGCGCCTTGGACAATGCGGATTGCAGCCGCGGCTGCAGCCTGCACTTCACCCGGACGATCGGACGCCAGCAGCGCCAGCGCCTTGGCGAGCCGTGCGCGCTCCGAGGCGGCAAGGGTGCCGGTCATACCAGCACCTCACGAATGGCCGCGGCGCGATGCGCCAGCCGCTCGGCCTGGGGTACGCGGCCGATGCTCAGCAGCAGATCAGCGGTGCGGTCGAGGCTCGCGGCGCGGCGCTGGGCAAATGCAACGGCGCGTTGCGCTGCCGCCTCTCCGACGCTATATTCATCTGTGCCGTTGGACTTCTGACTTTCAGGGAGGGCCGTCCGCGTCACCGGGCGGCCTTTTCGATTCTGGGTCGGACGCAAGGCGCGGGTCAGGTGCATTCCATGCAGCATCGCCGCTACGTCCGCCCCGCGGGACGGATTGCGCATCAGGCTGCCAGCACCTCGGCTTCCTTGCGCTCGACCCAGGCGCGGTACGTCGATTTCCGCATATGCCAGCGCTGGCCAATCTTGAAGGCGGGCAGTTGCCGCGTCTCCAGCAGGTGGTTGACGGCGCGCACCGGCTTGCCGAGGAAGCCGGCGATCTGGGATGCGCCTTCCAGCGTGTCGGCGGCGATGCTGTCGGAGGGGATGGCGGTGTGCGCCAGTGGTTCGGTGGTCATGCTTGCCTCGTGTTGTAAGTGGCAAGCAGCCGTATAAAACTGGAGTTCATGCATCAGAAAAGGAACTGGCGCGCAACGCTCCTTTGTGCACCCTTATTTTTCAATGGCTTAGCCGGATTTGTAAGTTTATCTGCACTACCGGGGTGGAGAACTTACAATCTGCGGCTGATCGCATGGTTTACCACATCGGGGGCAATAGGCTCGCTCAGGCCGAGTGCCGCGTGGACGAGCCCCGCCAGCGCATCATGGGGCAAACGATCCTTACCGAACTCCTCCCGTAGCCGCTTGGCGAGATGTCGGAGGGCGAGTGCCGCAGCGGCCTTGTCTCCCATGTTGTGCGTCTTCTTGATTTGCAGTTCAGCCGGCGTCCTTGTGTAGTGCTTGGCCTGCGATTGAAGGAACTCGGCCAACTCGCCCAGCGGCGACCAAAGATGGATAGGCGCCTGGCCTTCGCAGAAAGAGCGTAATTCCCGCGCCATCGCGGCGTACTTCTTGAAATCGTCGGCGTGGTCGGTGCATTGCTCCGATACATCGGGCGCCGACAACGCTAGATCGGCCGCTTGTGCGACGTAGGACAGGACTAGGGCCGCCGCCCGCAGCCGCTCCGCTGCGCCAACGGCATCAGTCTGGTTCACCAATGCCGCCAACGCGGCCGACACGCGCCCCTTCGGGTCGTTCTCCAGCCGTCCGTAAATCGTCTCCAGCGGCTCAGGGAAAGTCCCTACCACGTTCGGTCGGTCGCCGCTGCGATAGGTGCGAAGCCACCGGACTGCCTTCCGGGCGGCCATTGACTGGACTGCCCCACTCATTTTACCACCGCCAGCTCGCCGGCCGCGAACTTCGCGTGGTCATCTTCCAGGGACGGGAACAGATGGCCGTACGTGTCGAAGGTCATCTGGATCGACGAATGGCCCATCAGGGCTTGCAGCCGCTTCGGTGAGAAACCCTGCTCGATTGCCCATGAGGCAAAGAAGTGGCGCAACGCATGCAGCCCGTATTTTGCCACCATGACGGGCTTGCCGTCCTTGTCCTTGGCAGTCGGGTGCGGGTCGCATACGCCGGCGGCGATCTGCACCGGGTCGAAGCCCCGGTTGATGATGTTGGCATGCGACTCCGGTTTCCCGGTCCCGGTAGGGAACACCAGCCAAAGCCGGCCAGGCTGTTCCTCTGTGTGACCGAGGCGAGGGCAAGCAAGCTTCCACTCCCGGAGCGCGTTCACTACCAGCGGTGACATTGGGATGGCCCGGTGTCCGGCCTCGGATTTGGGCGAGCCGATGGCGTTCCACTGGTCCGCCCGCTGGCGCACATGGATCACCTTCGCGTTAAAATCTACGTCCTCCCAGGCGAGCCCCCGCAGCTCGGATGCCCGCATGCCGGTGAATACCGCCGTCACCAGCAAGGGGCGCCAGCGGCCGGTTGCGGCGGCCAGGATGGCGGATACCTCGGCCTTGGTTGGGATATCGCGGCCGACTGCCAGCTTGGCCTCAGTGCGGCCGGCCGTTCTGATCTTGACCGCGGCGATGGGATTATGCGCCACCAGTCCCCGGCGCTGCGCCTCCGTCACGATGGATTTCAGGCTGCCCAGTACCTTTTTCGCCATCGGGCGGGACAGGCTGCCCAGCAAATCGTCCCGGAACTTCTCGCCCATCGGCGCGGACAGCCGGGCCAACTTCACGGCGCCGATCCGCGGCTTAATGTGCAGTTCGATGTGGTTCCGGTACTTGTCCAGGGTGCTCCGTTCCAGCCCCTCCCGCTCGCCGCGTTCCAGCCACAGCTTGCCGGCCTCGGCGACCGTGATGCTGTCCCGCTCCGGGGTATGAACGCCTTGCACCACCTCGTGCCGCGTCGTCACCAGCCAAGCGTCAGCGGCCTTCTTGGTGGCGAAGGTCTCGATATGCCGCTTGCCGGCCTGGTCGGTGTAGTCGGCGATCCAGGCGCTTTTCCGCTCGCCCTTCGCCGTCGTCCAGCTCCGCTTCCGCACCGTCGCCATGCCACGCGCTCCCGCATCCGATGGCCGGCATTATGTCGCGGAAAACTCCCTTTGTCACCAGCTAATAGCAACGGATACCGGCGGATACCACATAGCACCTATGCGACACGGATGCGACACGGATGCGACATGGAAGGCTGAAACCCGCAGAGAACCGCCATTTGTCGGGGAATCATAATCCCTTGGTCGGTGGTTCAAATCCGCCCGCCGCTACCATCCAATATCAAGAAATCACAGGACGCACCGAGGCTTTCGAGAAGTCTCAGGCTGGGCCGCCGATTGCCCGGGCCGACGCTCGGATTGCGCCAACCGCGCGGTCCCGCCCCTGCCACCCGCAACGTGGCGGATTTTGAGGAATGCGGGCTCGAAGTCGTAAACCCTTTGGATGTGTCGCCGTGACACCACAGGCCGGCCACCTGAAAGGCCAAGGATAGCAGCCTTCGTGCCACCCCGGCCCAATTCGGCACCGCGATTCACCCACCCTTAACCGGTTTCCGCAACTCTCCGCCCCGGCCACCGGAGAATGCGCCCCATGCAGCCCGCGGAACGCAACCAGCATCGTGCCGCCTTCCATCAGGCGCCGCCGCGGTTCCCGCAAGGCGACCCCGCCGCCATCCCCTTCGCCGCCGATGGTTCGGGTCTGGAGGCGCTGCTGCAGCTCGGCTACGCCGCCGCCGCCCGGGGCGAGAATGCCCGCGCCGCCGCCATCCTCGATCGTGTCGCCCGGGAACATCCAGGCCAGCCGCATCCCTGCGCCGACCTGGCCCGCGTCCTGCCGAAGGTCCCCCGCGCAAGGATCGCCGCACAATTCCGGGCATGCCGGCGCCTCGCGCCCGAGGACGTGCGCGTGTGCGAGGCCTATGCCGACTACCTGCTGGAGAGCGACCAGAGCGAGCTGGCGGTCCCCGTGCTGGAAACCTGGGCGCGATACCAGCCGCAATCCGCCGCGGCGCAAACCATGCTTGGCATCGTCCACACCGAGCTCGGACAATTCGACGCCGCCCTCGGCCATCTCCAGCAGGCGGTCGCCCTGGCGCCAGGCAAGGCGGCGGCCTGGGCCAACCTGGGCATGCTGCTGAAGGCCACCGGGGCGCTGCAACCCGCACTGGATGCCTACGAGCAGGCCATTCTCCGCGATCCGGAAAACCCGCGGATCCGGGTGAACCGTACCGTCGCGCTGCTGCATGCCGGATGCTGGACCGAGGCGTGGCGGGATTACGAGTGCCGGCTGCGGCTGCCAGGCCGCCAGCGCACCGGCGCCGGACCGCTGCTGCCCAGCCTGTCCCATCTGAATGCGCTGGACGGACGCACCGTGCTGGTGACGCACGAGGAGGGTTTCGGCGACACCATCCAGTTCATGCGTTACCTGCCGCTGCTGGCGGCGCGTGGCGCGCGCGTGCTGCTCTGGGTCCCCGAGCCGCTGGAACGGCTGGCCGAACGGGTGGACGGGGTGGCGGAGGTGTTGTGCGGCAACCTGCCGGTGCCGGCGCACGACTACCATTGCCCGGTGCTCAGCCTGCCGCGGGCCTTCGAGACCACGCCGGCCACGGTGCCCAACCGCCCCTACCTGAGCGCCGATCCGGCTCGCGCCGCCTGGTGGGCGGGGCGACTGCCGCAGGACGGCCTGCGCGTCGGGCTCGTCTGGGCCGGCCAGTCGCGTCCCTGGCTGCCGGGCTTCGCCGCGCTCGACCGCCGGCGCAGCGCCGAACTGGCGGCCTTCGCGCCGCTCGCCGCGGTGCCCGGCGTAAATTTTGTCAGCCTGCAGAAGGGCGCCGCCGCGGAAGCGCCCGGCCCCGCCGGATTGCGCCTGACCGATCCCTCCGCGGAACTGACCGATTTCGCCGAAACCGCCGCGCTGGTCGCCAACCTCGATCTGGTGATCAGCGTCGATACCGCCGTGGTTCACCTCGCCGGGGCGATGGGCAAGCCGGTCTTCATGCTCGACCGCTACGACAATTGCTGGCGCTGGTTGAGCGGGCGGGCCGACAGCCCCTGGTATCCCGGCATGACCATCTTCCGTCAGGAGGTTCCGGGCGACTGGACCGCACCGATGCAGCGCGCCGCCGCCGCATTGCAGGCCTGGGCGCTGTTCCGCGGCACCGCCAGCCTCCGCGGTCTGTCCCTGGCACATGTGTGAGCCCCGGCAACCGGCCAACCGGATCGCTTGAAATGCTGCCGGCCGCCGCGCATCTGCACCGGTAGCCTCCTACCGCTCCGCCCGACCGCCGCCGGCCAGCGCCGCGAGCCCAATCTCCCGGCGTTGCGCGTGTGACAGCCGGGTGGCATGCGGTAAGAGCAACCCTGCGCTGCCCGGGCGCGGTTTCGCGTGCGGGCGCGTGAGCCTATTCACCGCCGCCGCTTCACACGAGGAATCCAAGCGCATGGCTGGCGTCGATATCCTGGCTTCCGCCTTCAGCGGGGCCAACGCCGCATTCCTGGCCGAACAATATGCCCGCTGGGCCACCGACCCCGGTTCGGTCGATCCCAGTTTCTCCGACCTGTTCGACGCCATGGACGACGAGGCGCGCTCGGTGCTGGAGGAGGCCACCGGCGCCAGCTGGGCGCCCCGCGGCGCCGTCGCCGAGGCGGAAGCCGCCGCCCCGCGTCCCTCGGCCGGCGCACAGCCGGCCATCGCTCTGTCCAACGAGCAGGTGCGCGCCGCCACCATCGCCAGCCTGCGCGCGCTGATGCTGATCCGCTCCTACCGCGTGCGCGGCCACCTGGAGGCTCGGCTCGATCCGCTGGGCCTCGTGGTGCCGCCGCCGCATCCCGAGCTGGACTACCGCTCCTACGGCTTCACCGACGCCGACCTGGACAAGCCGATCTTCATCGACAACGTGCTGGGGCGGGAAACCGCGCCGCTGCGCGAGATCGTGCGGATTCTGCGCGACACCTATTGCGGCGCGATCGGCGTCGAGTTCATGCACATCCAGGACCCGGAGCAGAAATCCTGGATCCAGCGCAAGGTGGAAGGCGCCCCCTGGCATCGCGCCTTCGACGCGCACGGCAAGGTGGAGATCCTGCAGCAGCTGACCGAAGCGGAAGGCTTCGAGATGTTCTGCCAGAAGCGCTACGTCACCACCAAGCGCTTCGGCCTGGAGGGTGGCGAGGTCACCATCCCGGCGCTGCACGCCATCATCCAGACCGTGGCGCAGGCCGGCGTGCAGGAGATCGCCATCGGCATGCCGCATCGCGGCCGGCTGAACACGCTGGTCAACGTGGTGAAGAAGCCCTTCACCGCGGTGTTCAGCGAGTTCGAGGGCGGCAGCTTCAAGCCCGACGACGTGCAGGGTTCCGGCGACGTGAAATACCACCTGGGCACTTCCACCGATATCGAGGTGGCCGGCCGCCCCGTGCATTTGTCGCTGCAGCCCAATCCCTCGCATCTGGAAGCGGTCGATCCCGTGGTGGTCGGCAAGGTGCGCGCGCGGCAGGACCAGGCGGGCGACACCCAGCGCCGCAGCTCGGTCATGGCCATTCTGATGCACGGCGACGCGGCTTTCGCCGGGCAGGGCACGGTGTACGAGACCCTGGCGATGAGCCAGCTGATCGGCTACCGCACCGGTGGCACGGTGCACGTGGTGGTGAACAACCAGATCGGCTTCACCACCGTGCCGGCGCACGCCTATTCCGGCCTGTATTGCACCGACGTGGCGAAGTCGATCCAGGCGCCGATCCTGCACGTCAACGGCGACGACCCGGAAGCCGTGGTGTTCTGCGCCCGCATGGCCGCCGAGTTCCGCATGCGCTTCGCCACCGACATCGTGCTGGACATCGTCTGCTACCGCCGGCACGGCCATAACGAGACCGACGAGCCGGCCTTCACCCAGCCGGTGATGTACCGCGCCATCGGCCAGACCAAGACCACCCGTACGCTGTATGCCGAACGCCTCGCCGCCGAGGGCGTGATGCCGACCGACGCCTCCAAGGCGATGTCGGACGAATTCACCGCAACGCTGAACGACGCCTACCAGGCGGCGCAGGCCTACAAGCCGAACAAGGCGGAGTGGCTCGAGGGCCACTGGGCCGGCTTCCATCCCGCCGACACCGAGTTCGAGCGGCATGAGGAAGACACCGCCGTCCCCGAGCACGTGCTGAAGCAGGTCGGCATGGCGCTGGTGCGCGTGCCAGCGGGCTTCGACGTCAACTCCAAGATCGCCCGCCAGCTGGAAGCCAAGCAGGCGATGCTGGAGAGCGGCGAAGGCATCGACTGGGCCACCGGCGAGGCGCTCGCCTTCGGCACGCTGCTGCTGGAAGGCTCGCGCGTCCGCCTGTCCGGCGAGGACACCCAGCGCGGCACCTTCAGCCAGCGCCACGCCGTGCTGATCGACCAGACCAACCAGCACGAATACGTACCGCTGAACAATATCGGCCCCGACCAGGCGAAGATCGAAATCTACAACTCGCTGCTGTCCGAAATCGGCGTGCTTGGCTTCGAGTACGGCTACTCGCTGGCCGATCCGCGCACCCTGGTCCTGTGGGAAGCGCAGTTCGGCGATTTCGCCAACGGCGCGCAGATGATCATCGACCAGTTCATCGCCTCCGGCGAGACCAAGTGGCTGCGCATGTCCGGCCTGGTGATGCTGCTGCCGCACGGTTACGAGGGCCAGGGACCGGAACACTCCTCCGCCCGCATCGAGCGCTATTTGCAGCTCTGCGCCGAACGCAACATGTGGGTGTGCAACCTGACCACCCCGGCCAACTACTTCCACGCGCTGCGCCGCCAGCTGCACCGCAACTTCCGCAAGCCGCTGATCCTGTTCACGCCGAAATCGCTGCTGCGCCACAAGCTGGCGGTGTCGCCGCTGCGGGATATGGCGGAGGGCAGCCGGTTCCGCTTCGTCATCCCGGAGATCGACGCAATCGCTCCGCGGGATGAAGTGCGCCGCGTCGTGCTGTGCAGCGGCAAGGTCTATTACGACCTGTTGGCGGAGCGGCGCGCCAAGGGGATCAAGGACGTGGCGATCCTGCGCCTG
>Ga0187809_10000195_pt1 | contig 39267 bp, 35 predicted proteins | sample NC_wetland_sal_i_8_FD_132415 | JGI IMG/M metagenome (GOLD analysis project Ga0187809, IMG submission 132415) | Wetland sediment microbial communities from Neuse River Estuary, North Carolina, USA - ASW_4 | ecosystem: Environmental > Aquatic > Freshwater > Wetlands > Sediment | place: USA: North... | reverse complement strand
GCGGTTCTCGTGACGTTTGCTCACGGAATCCGGTAGCAAACGTCACCGGAATCGGAGGCAACAGGTCTTCAGCGCGTCGAAGCGTGGAGAATCAGTGGTCAGGGCGTCGACGACGTGGTCGGCGTCGCGGTCGCGGTTGGCGTCGCCGTCGGTGTCGCCGAGGTGGACGTCGAGGGCGCCGCGCTGGGCGACGGTACCGCGCTCGTCGGCGCAGTCGACGGCTTGGCGCTCGGCGAAACCGAGGCTGACGGTGTCGCGCTCGGTGAGTTTGACGTGGGCGCGGTGTTGGCGGGCGCCGTGGCGCGATGGCCTTGTGCCGGCCCGATCACGCTGGGCGGCGCCACCGGTTGACGCCCTGGCGACAGCAATGCCAAAACGGCGACCGCGACCGCCCCGGCGCCGAGCAACCCCCCAGCGGCCAGCGACAACCGCCGCGTCGGCGAGCTGCGGAGGAACTCGGTGCGCCGGCGCGCCCGCAGGTCGGCCGGCAGCGCGGCGCGTTGCGCTGCGATCGAGTTCACCAACGCGGTGCCGTACGCGATCGTCGGCCACAACAGCAACCCGGCGGTGAGCGGTCCGGCGTATCCGCGCGGATGCGTCAGCGCCGCCGCGATGCCGCCGAGCCCGGCGAGCATCAGCAGTGTCTCGCCCCAGTTGCCCTTGACGGCGTCGACGAGCTTCGCCTCCTCGGACGTCTTCGGCGTGCGAAGAAACTCGGCCTCCTTGGCGAACAGCGCCTGCACTGAGGCGCGCGCGGTGATCAAAGACGTCGACTGCCAGATGAGGAACGCGCCGATCGCGTCGTGCCACCCGGCGCCGGTACGTCGCCGAAGCAGCGCGACCGCGCGCACAATGCCGATCCCGACGAGCAACCCGATCGTCGCGATAAGGAACGCAGACAGCTTGCGGAAGAGCAGCCCGCCGCCGCTTGCGATGTTGATGGCGCCGCCGAGCAGGAAGAAGAAGAACAGCAGCGCGAGGAAGTCGCCGTACCACTGCAACGCGCCGGAAAGGTAAGCCCACCGCTGGCCGAGCGTGAGCCGGTTGCCGCCGTCACCAAAGCCAGCGACCAGCGAGCGCCAGTGCATCCGTAGAATCTGGATTCCGCCGAAGCACCAACGGAAACGCTGGCCCTTCAGAGCTTCAAAGGTCAACGGCATCACGCCGTACCCGAACGACTTGTCGACGTGCAACCCTGACCAGCCGGCGCGCAGCAGTCGCAGCGACAACTCGGCGTCCTCGGTGATGCACCACTCGTCCCACCCGCCGACGTCTTCAAGGGCGCGCCGCCGAATCAACCCCATGGTGCCAGCGAAAATCGCGCCGTCGCGCTCGTTGCGAGAAGGTTGCGAGACGGCGAAGAAGTAGGAGTACGAGTAATACAGGCGCCGGTAGTACGACGCGTGCTGCCAGTCGCGATAGTCCTGTGGAGCTTGGATAAAGCCGACGGACGGCTCGGCGAACAGTGGCGCGCAACGCCGTAAGAAGTCGGCGTCCATGTGGTAGTCGGCGTCCACGACACCGATGAGCTCCGCGGCCGGATCGGTGAGATTCGCCAGCGCGTAGTTCAACGCGCCCGACTTGTAGCCCGGCCAGTCGGCCAGATGAGCGAACTTCACCCCATGCTCGTGACACCACGTTTCGACCGGGCGCCACAGGCTTTCGTCGTCCGTGTTGTCGTCGATGGCGACCACTTCGTAGCGCGGGTAGTCGAGCGCGCGCAGCGCGGAGAGCGTGGCGATCACCATGTCGGGCGGCTCGTTGTGCGCGGGCACGTGCAAGCTGACGAACGGCAGTTCACCGCCGGGCACGACGGCCGGCGCGCCACGTGAGACTCGACGTCGCCAATGCTCGCTGGCCAGCGCGTCGCACAGCTCCCACAGGTAGGCGCAGCCGAGCACAGCGGCGAAAACCTCAAGCACCCATAGCGTCACACCGCCCGCTTCGGACGTCGCGGGCATGCCGGCGGTGAACGTCCACTGCAACATGAACGCCAGATAGGCGGCGAACAAGAAAATCGTCGACGACCAGCAGACATGTCCGCGCGCGTTCCAGCGCCGAGTCGCGGGCAGCCAGAGCAACGACATCAAGGTGAGTGCGGCCAGCGAGGCGTAGACGTTGTGCCGGGTGACGCCAAGCCCGCGCAGCACACCGTAGGAAACGGCGTCAACTGCCGCAGTGCCAATGAACGCGAACAGCAGCCGTCGGCTCCACGGCCACGCGCCGGCGGCGCGCAGCCGCCAACTCGGCCACGGCAACAACAACACGATGTTGCTGAGGATGCTGGCGGCGAGTCCGGCGATGAGAAACGCGGCGAGCACGCTGACTCCCAGAGATCAGCCCCGTGTTCTTTCGCGTCCCCGAGCGCTGCCGGGGGTAAACGTCAGGGAGAGTCGTCCGCCAGGACGGCGTCGAGCGTGCGGCCGCCGATCGCCGCCATCAGCGGGTTGTCGGACGAGTGGGCGAGGAACGCCAACGCCAGCCCACATGCCCAGCCGCGGGCGCGCGTCCACGTGTCGTCGCCCGCGTCGCCGTAGGCGATTCGGAAAACGGCGCGGTCGTCGGGCGAAAACGCCATCCACGCAACGGAAAGGTCGGTCGCCGGGTCGCCGGCGGTGAGGTCGCCGAAGTCGATGACGGCGGCCAACGCGCCGTCGCGCACCAGCAGGTTGGCCGGGTGCAGGTCGCCGTGCAGCCACACCGCTGGCCCGGACGACGCGGGGCGGGCGAGCGCGGCGGCCCACACCCGCGTGACGCCGTCGACGTCGACAAGGCCAGAAAGGTCGCTCGCCCGAAGCCGGAACGCGTCGTCGCGTTGCGCGAGCGGAACCCCGCGAAACGGGTTGGCCGGCGCCTCAGGTGGCGCGGGTTGGTGTAGCGCGCGCAAGAACTCGCCAAGCGCGGTCGCCGCGGCTGCCGGGGGCTCGAACCCGGCACGGGCGGCGATTTCGCCTGGCAGATAGGGCACCACGCTCCACCGCCACGGATAGCCGAACCCCGGCTCGCCGATGTGCGTTGGCGCGGGTATCGGCAGCGGCAGCAGCGGCGCGAGCAGTGGCAGCCAGGTTTGCTCGTGCTCCACGAGCGCGGCCGCCAGCGCCCGCCGCGGCAGCCGGACGACGAGCTCGTCGCCGAGGCGGAACAAGACGTTGTCCCACCCGTTGGCCAGCAGTTCGAGCGGCAGCTCGGCGAGGTCGGGGTGCTGGTCGGCGAGCAGCTCGCGGACGAGCGTCGCGCTGAGGTCGATTTCGGCCGGGGGTGTCGGTGCGGGCACGACGCTTAGTGTGTCGCCCCGAAGGTCAGCCGGCGCACAGGCAGAACGGGTGGCCGGCGGGGTCGGCGTAAACCCGGAAGGTCGGATGCTCGGCGGAGTCGTCGAGCAGCTTCGCGCCGAGCTCAAGCGCGCGGGCGTGCTCGGCGTCCATGTCGTCGACGATGAAGTCGATGTGCGCCTGCTGCGGCGCGGACGGGTCGGGCCAGCGCGGCGACACGTGGTCGGGCGCGAGCTGGAACGAGAGCATCACGTCGTTGCCGGCGTCGAGGTCGATCCAATCGCCGTCGGTGCGGACGATCGGCCACCCGGTCAGCTCGGTGTAAAACTGCGCGAGCGCGGCCGGGACGGGACAGTCAAGGCAGATGTTGCCGAGCTTCATGGCCATGTCGGGCCTCCGAGACGCGTCGGGAAGCTGTCAGACCTGCGTGCGGTGGAAGTTCTGCCAGCTGCGGCTCGGGGTCGGGCCGCGTTGCCCTTGATATCGCGAGCCATAGACAGAACTGCCGTACGGATGCTCGGACGGCGACGACGTGCGGAACAGGCAGAGCTGGCCGATCTTCATGCCGGGCCACAGCTTGATCGGCAGGTTGGCGACGTTCGACAGCTCGAGCGTCACGTGGCCGGAGAACCCGGGGTCGATCCAGCCCGCGGTCGAGTGGGTCAACAACCCGAGCCGGCCGAGCGACGACTTGCCCTCGAGGCGCCCGGCGACGTCGTCCGGGAGCGAGATGACCTCGTACGTCGAGGCGAGCACGAACTCGCCGGGGTGCAGGATGAACGGCTCATCGTCGTCCGGGGTGACCTCGCGGGTGAGGTCGGCCTGCTCGATCGACGGGTCGATGTGCGGGTAGCGGTGGTTCTCGAAGACCCGGAAGTACTTGTCGATGCGCACGTCGATGCTCGACGGCTGGATCATGCCGGGGTCGTAGGGCTCGAGGGTGACCCGGCCCTTGTCGATCTCGGTGCGGATGTCGCGGTCGGAGAGCAGCACGCGCGCAATCTACCGGCAACGACCGGCCTGCCGTGAGGCGCTGTCGCGCGTAGGGTGGAGCCATGTTGCTCGTCCTGCTCGCGATCCTGATCGTGTTGTTCGTCGTGCTGCCGCTCATCGGTCTGGCGGCGTGGGCGCTCATCAGCGTGGGCATCGTCGGAATCATCATCGGCGGCCTTGCGCGGCTGGTGCTGCCGGGCCGGCAGGCGATCGGTGTCATCGGCACCGTGCTGCTCGGCTGGATCGGCTCGATCGTCGGCGGTTTCCTCGGCTACCGGGTCGCCCACACCGGGCGGTTGCTCACGATCCTGCTCGAGATCGCGGTCGCGGCGATCCTGATCGCCATCTTCAGCCGCGCCGACCGCCGCGACCGCGTCCCGCGCTAATCGCGGTTTGGCGCGCTAGCTCACTGACTCCACCGCGCGCTGCATCTGGTTGAGGTGCGCGATGTCGTGCCCGGCCATCTTGCGCAGCAGCTCGTCGAACGTCTCCGGGCCCTGCTCGGAGTGGTTGGCCGTCCGGCTCCACGCCTCCTTGGGTGCGGCCTTGAACACCAGCAGGTTGGCCGCGCGCAGGCCGCCCCACGCGTCGAGCAGCTCGCCGAACGGCGGCCGCGGCATCGGCGCCCACAGCTTCTCGTCGTAACCCGGGTAGGTCGGGTTGTCGGCGGTCAGCATCAGCCGGCCGCGAAAGCCGAAGACCAGGTCGACGTCGAAGAGGTGGCCGGTGATCTGTGCGATTGGCCACTCGCCCGGTTCGGGCTCGCGGGTTAGCTGGTCCGGGGTCAGGCCCTGAGTGAGCTGGCGCCAGGCGGCGACCGTGTGGCTCATCGTCTCGAGCGGGTCGTCCTTTTCAGCGAGCTTCAGCAGCGCCAGCTTGTAGGCGGCCGGCTCGGTGCTGGCGTCGGGCATGCGGATCGGTTCGGTCGCCATGGGCGTCTCCGTCTGGTTGTGGGTCGGGGCCGTGGGGTCGGACGGCGACGCTGCCGCGATGGCTGGTGTTCTACCGCAGGTGGCTGTCCGGCGGCCATCGGAATACCGCCGCCCGGCGCGGGCCGCCCGATTCCTTGATTCCGCGCGCTGGCGACCGATGTAGAGGGAATGAGACAGCCGCGCACGCCGACGTCCCGGCAGCTGCGTAGGGGGCCGGCCGCGCGAGCGGCCGCGTCGTCCGATTTGACCGCTCGGCAGAGCTTCATCGACGCGCTGCTTGAGACGGTCGACGTCGGCATCGTGTCGTGCGACGCCGACGGTGTCTTCATCGTGAGCAACCGGGCCGAGCGGGAGATGTTCGGGCTTGACGGCGACGGGTTGACCGGCATGCTGCCGCCGGACCTGAAGTCGCTGATCGACGTCATCGAACCGTCCGGCGACCATGTCGAGCCCGACGACTACCCGCTGATGCGCGCGCTGCGCGGCGAGGCGCTCGGCGACGTGGACATGCTGGTCGGGCCGGTGGGCGGCCCGCACCGCGAGATCGTCGTCCGTGGCCGGCAAATTTTGGCGCCGTCGGGCGAGGTGTTGGGCGCGGTCGCGGCGCTGACCGACGTGACGGCCGAGCGCAGGGCGGCGCGTGCGCTGACCGAGGAGCACGACCGGCTCGTCGAGGCCCAGCGGCTCGGGCAGCTGGGCAGTTTCGAGTACGACTTCGCCAGCGACTCGTGGACCTACTCCGAGCAGCTGCGCGCGCTGTGGGGAATCGAGACCGAGCCCTTCACGCCGCAGATGACCGTGCCGCTCGTGGTGCCGGAGGACCGCCAGCACTTTCACGAGTCGTGGGTGACCGCGTGCGAACGCGGCGGTTTCCACAGCTACGAGTGCCGGATCAGGCGGGCGAACGACGGCGCCGAGCGGTTGCTGCGGTCGAACGTCGAGATCGAGCTTGGGCCGGACGGCGCGCCGGTGCGCGCCCGTGGGACGTACATGGACGTCACCGACATCGACGTCGCCACCCGCGCGGCCAAGCGGGCGTCCGCGTTCTTCGACGCGATCTTGACCGCGAGCCCGGACCACACGTTCATCACAGACAGGGAGACCGGCGCGATCATCTACGGCTCCCGCGCTTGCGAAATCCTCGGGCTGACCGCCGACGAGCTCGAGGCGATCGGCAAGCACCGCATCACGCTGCTGGCCCACCCCGACGACCAGGACGACGTGCGCGCCGTTGAAGCCGAGGCGGCCGAGTTGGACGACGGCCAGGTGGCGCAGGTGCGGTATCGCGCGCGGCACGCGGACGGGTCGTGGCGGTGGCTGAACCGTCGCGTGACGCCGTTCCGCCGTGACGCCGCCGGGCGGGTCGTCGAGCTGCTGTCGGTGGTGCGCGACGTGACAGACGTCGTCGAGGCGGAGGACCGGCTCACGCACGCCGCGTTGCACGACCACCTGACCGGGCTGCCGAACCGCGCTCTGCTGATGCAGCGGTTGGAGGCGGCGTTGGCGCGCGGGCGGCGCGACGGGCGCGAAGTGGCGGTTCTTTTTTGCGACTTGGACGGGTTCAAGCTCGTTAATGACACGGGTGGGCACGCGGCGGGGGACGCCGTCTTGCTGGAGACGGCGCGGCGGCTCTCGACGGTGTTGCGGGACGGCGACACGGTGGCGCGGGTGGGCGGTGACGAGTTCGTCGTCATCGTCGAGCCGTGGGACCGGTTTGACCGCGGTGTTGGCCCTTCGGGGGTTGACGACCGGGTGTTGGCGGTGCGGGTGGCCGAGCGGATCGCCTCGGCCATGCGGGAGCCGATCTGGTTCGCGGGGGTGTCGTACGTGGTGACCGTCAGCGTCGGGATCGCGTACGGGGACAACGCGCGGGAGACCGTCGCGGGCGCGTTGGCCGCGGACGATGCGCTGCACGCGGCGGACCTGGCGATGTACCGGGCGAAGGACCGCGGCAAGAACCGGTATGAGCTCGCCTCGTTGGGGTCGGCCGGTATTCCGGCGCAGCGAGAGGCCGGCGCGCCGGTACAGTAGGGGTCGCCTACCTGGCCGTTGGCAGCTCTGGTCGCCGGCTCGGCGGGGTGGCGCGCGGGTGTAGTTCAATGGCAGAACATCAGCTTCCCAAGCTGACAGTGCGGGTTCGATTCCCGTCACCCGCTCCGCGCGCAAAGCCGCAGCTCAGACGCTTGATCGCCGGGTTGCCTGCCGGATTGGCTTCCCGCCGCCCGGCCGAATGCTCCACCGGTCATAGATCCCGAAGCAATCGCGCTCGCCACGGCACGAGGACAAGTCGCGGCATGTGAGTGCGAGCGCGGCCATCGGTTACCTAAGCCTCTGTCGCCCGGCTCGATGCCGCGATTAGCTCGAGTCAGATCTCGAGACAGCGAGAAACGGACCGGGGCCGGGACAAGAGGAATCGAGATGTACGCCTTACCTCACACCCCGATGGGCCGTCGCGCGCTGTGGCTCCTGCTCCCTGTGCTGCTCTGCTTAGTGTTTCCTGTATTTCTCCTCATTCCCGACTCGTGGCGGGCGGTGAGCGTCGGGGTCGTCGTCGCCTGCGGCGGGCTCGCTGTCGCCTCGCTCGTCACCGCTGGCCTGGCCGTCTTCCGGGAGAAGGAGCGCTCGGTGCTCGTGGTCGTGGTCGCGTCCTTCACGTTCCTGCTCGTCGTCGCCCTCGTCGTCGGTGAGTTCGTCGTCGGGCACTGAGTTCGGGTCGGCGCCGGCCAGAAGGTCTTTCAAGGCCGTGTTCTCAACTCGGCCCGGTCAGTCCTTTCGGCCGCTGACTATGAACGTGGCGCCGACCGCGACCATCGCCAGGCCCGACGCCCCTCCTATGGAAGCCATCCGATGCGGCGAACGTGCGAACCACGCGCGCAGGCTGCCGGCGAAGACCGCCCAACCGCTGTCACACACAAGCGCGATGCACGGAAACACCGCGCCTAGCACGAGTAGTTGCAGCGCGGCATGTCCCTCCCCGCGATCGACGAACTGCGGGAGCGCCGCGATGAAGAGCACGATGCTCTTTGGATTCGTGAGGCCGACCACCAAACCGTCCGCGACGACCCGACGCGTCGTGTGCGCGGGTGCAGCTCGATCGGACATCGCCTCGCGTATCGAATGACGACGCCGGATGGCTTGTGCGCCAAGGTAAATCAGGTACGCGGCCCCCACGAGCTTGATGACCGTGTACGCGACGATTGAGCGTTCGACAACGGCGCCAATCCCGAGCGCCACCGCCACCACTTGCAACGACTGGCCCGTCGCGTTGCCGACCACCGTCAGCAATGCCCCGCGCCGTCCGAGGGTCAGCGCGCGACTGACGACGAACAGCACACTCGGCCCTGGTATGGCGATTAGCACGAACGACGTTGCCGCGAACGCCAAGACGTGGCTGATGGGTGGCATGGCGAAAAGCTAGCTCTTGTCATGCTCGCGCGTCGCTGGGTTATCGGTTGCGGCGAAGACAATCGGTGGGCGCCGCCGCCGCGCGGATCAGGAACGCAGCTGGTGCCTCAGCTGCGCGGCCTGGCGGGTGAGGTGGTCGCGCTCGGGCGCGTTGGTCGCGACGCGCGCCGCTTCGGCATAGAGAGAGGCGGCCTGTTCGAGGTCACCGGCACGCTCGTGCAAGTAGGCGCGCGCTGCCGCGTGACGTGGCAATGCAGGGTCAAGCGTGGCTAGTTCGGCCAGACCGGCGCGCGGCCCGTCGGCCTCGCCGATCGCGACCGCCCGGTTCAGCTGAACCACCGGACTCCCGGTCAGCCGCAGCAACTCGTCGTACCACTCCACGATCTGCACCCAGTCGGTCTCCGCGGCGGTCTGCGCGTCAGCATGCAGCGCGGCGATCGCCGCCTGGGCCTGGTACTCCCCGAGCCGGTCGCGAGACAGCGCCGCCTGCAGGATCGCCACGCCGTCCGCAATCAACGCGGTGTCCCAGAGCGAGCGGTCCTGTTCGGCGAGCGGCACCAACCGGCCCGCAGCGTCGACCCGCGACGCCCGACGTGCATGGTGCAGCAACATCAGCGCGAGCAGTCCCGACACCTCAGGCTCGTCGATCTGCGCCGCGAGCTGCCGGGTCAGCCGGATCGCCTCGGCGGCCAGGTCGACGTCCCCGCTGTAACCCTCGTTGAAGACCAGGTACAGCACCCGCAGCACGGTCGCGAGATCACCAGGCCGGTCGAGCGGCTCGCCGGCGATGCGCGCCTTGGCCCGGCTGATCCGCTGCGCCATCGTCGCTTCTGGCACGAGATACGCGCTCGCGATCTGCTTCGTCGTGAGCCCGCCGACCGCCCGCAACGTCAATGCCACCGCGGACGACGGGGACAGCGCGGGGTGCGCGCACAAGAAGTAAAGCCACAGCGAGTCGTCGGCCTCAGGCGCCGGACCGGCCGGCGGCTCGACCGCCCCCGCGACCTCGCGCCCGCGCCGCGACGCTTCCGAGCGGACTTGGTCGAGGTACTTGCGCCATGCGGTCGTGACCAGCCACGCCTTTGCGTCGTCCGGCATTTTGCTTGGCCACGTGCGCAACGCGCTGACCAGCGCTTCTTGGACGGCGTCCTCGGCCGACGCGAAGTCAACGCCGCGCCGGACGAGGACGCCGATGACCACGGGCGTGAGCTCCCGCAGCAACGCCTCGTTCACTCGGTGACCGTCTCCGGCATCGCCAGGAACGGCCGCACCTCGAGCCACTCGTAGATCGGCTCCCCGCCCGGCCCGGGAGCGGCGGACAGCTGGCCGGCCAGCTCGACCGCGCGCTCCCACGAGTCGACGTCGATGACCATCCAGCCGGCGATCAGGTCTTTCGTCTCAGCGAACGGGCCGTCGACCACCGGAGGCTTGCCCTCGCCGTCGTACCGAACAAACGCGCCGTCTGGTGCGAGCGCCTGACCGTCGACGAACTCGCCCGTTCCTTCAAGCCGGACGGCGAAGTCGCGCATGAACTGGATGTGCGCGTCGACCTCCTCCGGCTTCCAGGTGTCCATCGGCGGGCAGTCGAAGGTGCCGTCGGGGCGGCCGCCGCGATAGTGCTTGAGCAACAGGTACTTCATGGGAGTCTCCTTCGCCGTCCTGCGGCCTATCGTGGCCGCTCTCACCCCAGGGACGGAGCCGGTTCCGCATTCTCGACAACGGCGGCCGACCAATTCCAACGCGCCGGATGTATCTAGCTCGCCAGCGCGAGCCTCTCTTGCAGTGTGACGCGCGTCACACGACCTGGGAGGTTGGTCATGCCTGGTCATTTCACTCACATCTACACCGCCCGCCGAGTCGCCGACCTGCTGGCGAGCGGCGACTTCACCGACTGGCCCCAGCTCGGCGGAGGCGGTGACGCCGTCACGCACTACGACCCCAAGACCTGCGGCCAGCTCATGCACAAGTGGGAGAAGTTCACGGCGATCGGCGCCATCGGTCCCGACCTGTTCTTCTTCTCGCAGGACTGGAGCAACGACATCCTCGGCCCGCGCTCCGACGACATCATGCTCGCGCTGGCCGTCTACTACTTCTTCGACGCCGCCAGCGAGGACGACTGGGAGCCGATTCTGGTCATCTTGCAAGACGTCAACTCCACGCTGACTGCGATCATCCGGTTCCTCATCAAGATTCAGAAGATCTGGAACGACTTCGTCACGGTCTGGGACAACACCATCGGCCCGCTCGTCGACGCGGCGTCCGAGCTTCTCGACGACCTCACCGGCGGCATTTTGAGCGAGTTTCAGGCCGGGCTACAGGAGTTGCTCAACGCCATAGAAACCGTCGGCGTTCAAGAGCTTTCGACGTACGCCGACTTGTGGGGCGCGATGAACACGGTCATCGCAAAGGGCTGGCCGGAGGAGACCTTCCTCTGGAGCGACATGACGCACTACCGGCGCACGTCGGCCATCTGCCAATCCCTCGTTCATCAAGCAGAACTGCAGCGCGACGGCACCAAAGAGGGCGAAGAGCGCTTCGAGCAGTTCCTCGCCTTCTCCCTCGGCTACATCACGCACATCGGCACCGACACGATCGCGCACTCGTTCGTCAACGAGCAATGCGGCGGCCCTTACCGCGACCACCCGACCCGCCACCACCTCATCGAAAACCACATCGACGCCTGGAACTACGCCCAGAGTGGCGACGGTGGCACGATCCCAACCGACCCGTGGGGCAAGACCGACGACTATCCCGAGGTGTCGTCGTCCGCGCTGTGGTTCGCCGTGCAGCTGACGCCGGACGACCCGCAGGGCAAGCAGCGCCCGTCCCCGCTCTCCGACGATCCCGACACCCGCAAAGCGCAGTTGGACGTCGACGGCGAGATGCCGATGTGGATGGCGGAGGCGATTGTCGCTGCCCTTAAGGAGACCTTCGTCGACCACCCGCATCCGAAGATCTACCAGGGCGACGCGTACCAGCAGCAAATCGACGAAGGCAAGCTGACCACGGTCGTCAAGTCGGTCACCGGCCATGGGCTCGACCGGCCCTTCCAAGAGTTGCTCGACGCGATCGCGCCACCGCCGTCCTTCTCTGTGCCAACGGGGTTCCCGCTGCCATGGGAGGTCGCTACCGCGTATCGGCTGATGATCACGCTGTACAAGCTGAACTTCAACGGCGGCTGGGAATTGCCGAAGCCGCGGGTGCCCGACTTCGTCATCGTGCCGCCGCAGTCTGACTTCACGAACCTGTTCCAGCCCCCCGACTTCTCCGGCGTCGACACCGACGACCCGGTCGAGGAAGTGTGCGACGTCTTCATCGCGCTGGTCGAATGGGTGGTCAAGGAGATCGCCGCGGTCATCAAGCTGATCGGCGACCTCATCAAGGCCGGTCTCAGCCCGTTCACGTACGAGATTCGCATGCGGCTCTACGAAATCGCCCTCAAAATCTGGGACGTCGTCACCAAGACCCACGACGTGCTGGCGCACACCGGGCTGCTGATGCCCCACGCGGAGCAGCGGTACGAAGACAACGGCGAACTCAAGTGGCCAAATGAAATCGACCTGCCGCTGATCACGCTGGGCGCGACGATCGACGGCGCGTTCAAGCAAGCGCTCGCCGACGCCATCGACCCGCTTGGCAATCTCGACAAGAACGAGAGCGTCGTCGTCAGCCATTCGGTGCGCGACCCGAACATGCCGTATTACCCGGTCATGCAGTACCACTCCGACGGGCACACTCCGGACGACTGGGAATTCCACCGTCCGTGGGCGTATCCGCAATACAGCGAGTACGAGGACGGCGGCCACAACACGACCGTCCCGACGCCGACGGAGACTTACGACCCGAGCAAGTGCGATCCCAATGGGCCGGCCACGGCGTACAAGCCGATGCGGCCTGGCCCCTATCCCGAAGGGACGACGCCAGACCAGGTCTTCTTCAGAACCAACGGCAGCGTCGACGCGGCCGGCCGGTACAGCTACGAGAACGCCCAGACTCCGTGGCAGACCGACCAACTCAACGAGCAGTACATCGGCAAGGCCCGCGCAAGGGTCAGCCCGCTCGGCGATCCGGTGCCATTTTCCGCCTATCTCATCGGGCGTTTGGTCAACCCGACCGGATACGCGACGCAGTTCAACCTGGACGCCGATCGCGCGTACGCCTACCTCACGTGGGACTGGATCCGCGGCAACGAGATCGACAAGACCGACCTCGGCTTTCCCTATCAGCTGCCGGTCGCCGCGCCATGGCGCGACACCGCGCGCTGGAAGCAAGGGGCCGAACCGATGCAGCTGCATTACGTCGATCCGCCGCCGCAGATCGTCATCGAACGTCGCGGCAACGGCAACGGAACTGGGGGTGCGTCATGAGCAATCAGGACGACGTGTTGTCGGTATGGGGAACCCGGTCGAAAGTGCAAGCGGCAGGTGCGGCGAATCGTGACTGTCCCGACCGCGGCGGTGACGCTGGTGGCGGGTCCGGCGGGTCCGGCGGGTCCGGCGGGTCCGGCGGGTCCGGAGGGTGGGGCGGGTCCAGCGGCGGCAAGGGTGGCTCGGGCGGCGCGTCGTCCGGCTGCGAGTGCCGTTGCCGGTGTCAGCGCGAGCACGAGTGCCATCACGATCACGAGCACCACCATCACCACCACGAATGCGGGTGTGGTGAGCGCGAGCCCGAGAAGCCGAAGCCATCGCAGCCAGGCAAGCCGACCGGCACCAGCGTCGGGTGGAAGAACCCGAATCGTCCGGGTAGGCATTGCGGCACGTCGACCGGTCGGGTGCCGGGGGGCCAGCTGGATCCGTGCGACTTCTCGACTCCGCCGTGGAACCAGTGGCCGGGGCAACGCGGCGATCTGTACTTGCCGTTCCTGTTCATGCGCGCCAACGCGGGCGACCTTGGAGCGCGGCCAGTGGTGGGCGCGTTCTGGGAGAGCCCGGACATCCTGCTGTTGGCCGGCGTCGAGGCATCGGTGGCGCCGGCTGTGCCGCCAGATCTCGGGCAGACCGCGCTGGCCGGCCAGCCGAACACGCTTTACGCGCACGTGTGGAACTTCGGGCTGTCGTCGGCGCCCAACGTCGTGGTCGAGTTCTACTGGTGCGACCCGACCCTCGGCATTGGCCCGGCTGGCGCGCACCTCGTCGGCGCCACGTCGGTGTCGCTCGGCGCGCGGGGCAGTGGGCGGTCCCATGCGGTCGTGAAGTGCCCGACCACATGGGTGCCCACATTCGTCAACGGCGGGCACGAGTGCCTCGTGGTGCGGATCTGGGACGAGACGAGTGACGGCCTTGGCACGCCGCCGTGGGACGCGTCGCTCAACCGTCACGTCGCGCAGCGCAACATTCACGTGGCGGCGGCTGGGGAAGGAATGCACGCCCTGGCACACGCGTTGGGCGGCGCGCCGCTGCTGCTCCCGACGCCGATGGCGCCGCTGGCGTTGAAGGTCGGCCCGCTGTACGGCGAACCCGCGCAGGTGCAGGTCGCGCGTGTGGCGCCGCATGAGATGCCGTGGCTTCAGCTGCGCACCGGCACACGTGGTCAGTTTCCGGCGCAGGCGGCCCCGACCGGCGATGTGTTGTTGTCGGCGCCGACGACGATCGGCGGTGGACCGTCAGCCGGCGGCGCGGCCACCCAGCATCAGGTTGTCGGCGACGACCAGCAGATCGCCTTCACCACGGGTGACGCTGCGCCGGCGCCAGGGGAGGCTCACGTGTATCGGGTGACCGCGAGTCAGCAGGGCCAGGTGTTCGGCGGCTACACCGTGGTGCTGCTGGGCTAGTCGACGGCGTCTTGGAGGTCGGACCGGGTGCTGTTCGAAGCGCTTTGCTCTGAGTCATAAGTGCTGAGTCATCGGTTCTGCGTCACAAGGCTGGGTTGAGACGCGCGGCGCCGGCCCGTAGCACGTCAGCCTTGAACCGGTGGCTGCGCCGCAGCGTCGAGACGGACGTGAGAACCCGCCGGACGGCCGCGCTGCGGCGACGGACCTCCGCACGCCGGGATCCGATGGGCTTTCTGATGGCCTCGCTCATCGTGCTTGCCGGATGCACCGCCGATCACCGGGCGAACGGTGCGACCAGCCCGAGGGTCGGTGTGACCGGCCCGACGGTACGTGTGCTGCAAATGAATCTGTGCAACAGCGGTCTCGCGTCGTGCTACACCGGTCGGTCGGTCAGCAGCGCTGCCGCGCTGATCGCCGACAAGCGACCCGACATCGTCACGCTCAACGAGATCTGCCGTGGCGACGTGTCGCAACTGCAGCGATCGATGTCAACGGCCCACCCCGGCACGTTGGTCGAAACGGCGTTCAAGGCTGCGCCAGACCGGCCGACCGGCGGCCCGTCCAGGTGCACCAACGGTCAGGACTTCGGGATCGGCGTGCTCGCGGCCGTTCCGCCCTCGGCTTCGGATCCTCGCGTGTACGGCGACATCTACCCGATCCAAGACTTGACTGATCCCGAGGAGCGGGTCTGGCTCTGTGTTCACGCGGACCGTGAGTTCTACGCGTGCGTGACGCATGCCGCCAGCCAAAGCACCTCGATCGCGGTCGATCAGTGCCGCTACTTTCTGCAGTCGGCGGCACCGGCCATGCGTCATGAAGGCGGTGAGGACCCGGTCATTCTTGGCGCGGATCTGAACCTGCCCGCCCATCATTCGCCGGACCCGCAGTCGTGCCTTCCGAATGGGTATCAGCGCGCCGATGACGGCGCCCGTCAGGACGTCATCACGAGCTCGGAACTGACCGTGGCATCTCGCACGGTCGCGAGCATGCGTGGCGCCACAGATCATCCGGCGCTGTTGGTCGACCTCGCCCGGACGACGTCGACACCGTGACTCAGAACCTGTGACTCAGAACCGGTGACTCAGAGCAAAGCACTTTGAAAACAGCACCCCCAGAGCCGACGGTCGACGTCCTGCTTCGACGCGCGCGGCCGTGCCCGGAGGAGCCGACGCCGTCGAACCCATCGGGTAGCTACTTCGTGCCGACGACGCAGCGGGCAGCGCCCGGCACCCGAATCTTTCCGTCCGCCGCCGTGTACACGCTGACCTGTGCGATCACCGTGTCAGCAATCCGTCCACGCGTGACGTCGTCCACTTTCTGCAGCGCCGCCACGGCGAGCGAGACGTGCTCGCTGATCATTTCCCAGTACTCGGTGGGCGATTCGGTCACGAGCTCGACATCGACGTCCCACTCAACGACGTCACGGAGGCCGCCGGCCGTGTACAGCGAACTGATGTAGCCGGGTGCCGCGCAGCGGAACATGTTCGGGCGATCCGGGTCCGGCGCCGGCAGTGCTACCTCAGCCGCGATCGCGTCCATCACGATCGCGGTCCACGGGTTGGCCTCGGGCTTAATCCACACCGACGCGCCCAACCGGCCACCCGGCCTGAGCACTCGGGCGAACTCCGCGGTCGCCGCCGCGACATCCGGAAAGAACATGTAACCGAATCGCACGGACACGCTGTCGAACGTCGCGTCGTCGAAGGGCAGGTCGTCGGCGCTGCAGACCACGGTTTCGAAGTTGCTGACGCCTTGTGCCGCGCCACGACGCAGCGAGATGTCGAGCATCTCGGACGAAAGGTCGGTGAGGACGACGTGACCGTTCGGCGCCAGCTTCGCGATGGTGAGTCCGGGCTCGCCTGTGCCTGCGGCGATGTCGAGGTGCCGTTGCGTGTCGGTGATGTCGAGCCGCTCGATCAGCGCTGCGCTGACCGGACGCATTTGCCCCATGATGACGGAGTCCCACTTTTCCCAGCCGGCTGACAGCGCAGCCCAGGCAACTCGCTGGGCGTCTCGAATCTCATCGCCGGTCGGCATCGGTCCTCCAGGTAGCGCTCTGGCGAGTTACTCAGATCCTGCCGTCCGCCGCAGTGCTGTGACCAGAGCTGGCCGGGCCTCGGCGAAACCGCCGCGTCAAGCGTGAGGAGGGCGCTCGGCGGGCCAAAGCATCCCGAGAAGTCGGATGCTTGGCGGCCCGGGCCGGTCATACCGTGTCAGCGTGATGCTCCTTCGTCGAACTCGCACGCGCGCGCTCAGCGCCGCCGCGCTCGTCGCTCTCGTCGCCGGCTGCACGAGCTCAGGACATCGGGCGGCACAAGCGCCGACGTCGAGCGCGGCGCCAAGCAGTGCGGCGCCAAGCAACGCGGCGACGCAAGCGCTGAAAGGCGCCCACGTGCACGTGCTCGGTATGTGGAGCGGCCCGGAGCTCGACAACTTCATGACTGTCAAGTCCGCTTGGGAGCGCGACACCGGCGCGGTCGTCGATTGGCAATCGACGCAGGGTCAGGCTGGCGGCCCTGCGGCGAGCGCGCCAGCCGGCGGCGACGCCGACATCGCCATCGTCTCGAGCCTTTCAACGATGCGGCAGCTTGCGGCCGACGGCAGGCTGGTGCCGCTTGACGACGTCCTGGATATGAACCAGGTCAACGAGGACTATCCGCAAGCATGGCGCGATCTCGGCAGCCACAGCGGCAAGCTGTACGGCATCTTCTACAAGGTCACCGACAAGGCCACGGTCTGGTACAACCCGAAGGCCTTCGCGGCCGGTGGTTACGCCGTTCCGAAGACGTGGGGCGACATGATGTCGCTCGCCGACAAGATGGTCACCGACGGTCACACGCCGTTCTCGATCGTGGCGGCGAACGGCCCGGCCAACGGCTGGGCGCTCACCGACTGGATTTCTGAGATCGTGCTCAACAACTGCGGCCCCGACGTGTACGACAAATGGGTCGCCGGCCAAACCCCCTGGACAGACGCGTGCGTCAAACAGTCGTTCGACTTGTTCGACAACGTCGTCCACAAGAAGGGATATGTGCTGGGTGGCGCGCAGCGCGTCGTCTCGACCGGAGACGACCACGGCGCCGATCCGTTGTACAGCAACCCTCCGGCCGCGTACATGTACTACCTCGCGTCGTTCACGCAGGGATTCATCGCGTCAAACTTTCCAAACCTGGCAGCCGGAACTGACTACAGCTTCTTCTCGTTCCCCAGCATCAACCCGCAGTACAGCGGCAGCGTCGCCGTCGGCGCCGACATTGTGGTCATGATGAAGAACACGCCGGCCGCGAAGTCGTTCATGCGATACCTCGCGGGCGCCCAAGCGCAGGAGGCGTGGATCAAGCTCGGCGGCTTCACGTCGGTGAATCGCAGCATTCCGCCCGCCACCTACCTCGACCCGGTGGCGCAGGCGATCGCGGCCGATCTCACCGACGCGAAGAGCATCCGCTTCAGCGCGGGCGACATGATGCCGAGCGACCTCCAGCGCGCGTGGTGGGCGGCCATGCTCGAGCTCGTCAACGACCCGACGAAGCTCGACGACACGCTTCGCTCACTTGCCACCCTCGCCCAAGGTGGCAAGTGAGCGAGCGGCCTTGGCGCAGGTGCTCCGCGCTCAGGTCAAACGCTGGAACCCGGAGTGCGCAACCGGCCCGCGCAACATGGCGTGCACCGATCCTGACTCCTGGGCCTCAGCGATGATTGTGAACACCTCGGCGACCGCGTCGAGATACGACGTGATCTGCTCGTCGGTGTGGGCGTTTGACGGATAAAAAGCCTTACCGGCAAGGAATCCTCGGTCGAGCATCAGCTGGGTGAACAGCGTCGCGGTCGGCTGCGGCTCGACATCGAAGGAGAGGTGGCTCAACGGTGGGATTCCGCTAACGTGCACCTGAAGCCCGGCGACGCTGGCGGCCGTCTCCCAGCCAGCCTGCACCGCCGATCCAACCGCGCAAAGCCGGGCGCCGACGTTGAGTGCGGCGTGTTTGCGCACGGTGGCCAGCGCCGCGACTGGTCCGATCAGCTCCGTCCAGTAGGTGCTGCTGACAAAGGAGTGCTCCGCGGCGTCCATCACTGACCGCACGCCGATCACCGCCGCCATCGGATAACCGTTGCCGAGGGCTTTGGCCAACACGGCGACGTCCGGCTCGACGCCGTACGTCAGATGGATGCCGCCGGTGTTGACGCGAAGGGCCGAGGTGACCTCGTCGAAGATCAAGGCAGCGCCGCAGCGCCGCGCCGCGTCACGCACCGATTGGAGAAACCCCGGGAGGGGATCGTTGCCGCGCACCGGCTCCATGACGATCGCCGCCAGCCGGTCACCGTGGCTCGCGACGATGGCCTCGAGGTCCTCGGGATGGTTGTAGCGGAATGTCAGCGCTGTGCCGAGCAGTTCCCGCGGCACACCCGAGGGCTGGATTCCGGGCAGCAGATGGCCGTCGAGTTCGGTCGAGCTCGCCAGGTTGGCGGCCACATACCAGTCGTGCCAGCCGTGGTAGCCGCAGAACGCGACCACGCTGCGGCCGGTGGCGGCTCGGGCCAGCCGCACCGCGATTGCCATCGCCTCGCCGCCGGTGCGCGCGTATCGAACTTGCTCCGCCCACGGGTGGAGGTCGACCAGCAAGTCGGCGAGCTCCAGCTCCTCCGGAGGGTTCAAAGTCGCCATCGATCCCCGGTCGACCGCGGCGTGCACAGCCGCGTTCACGTCGTCGTCGGCGAATCCGAGCGTGCAGGTGCCGATCCCGCTGGTGCTCATGTCGAGGTAGCGGCGGCCGTCAGCGTCCCAGGTGTAGGCGCCTTTCGCCCGGGAGTAGTAGCGCGGCCAGCTACCCGGAGCGAACTGCTCCGGCCGCTTCGAGATCAGTTGCGTCCCGCCCGGGATGCGGTTCAACACCCGTTGCTCGAGGCTCTTGCCGTCCTGTGTAATTGCGGTCACCGCGTTCCTTCCTCCGACGATCACCGACTGGTCTCCTCGTGGCTGGTTGTCTCGGGGACGCGGCGCTACAGTAGCTCACGGTTCCACTGTTCGGAAGCCCCATGCCATTGGCTGGGATGGCTCGAGAACTTGTCGATGCGTCGTGCGAAACGTAATGAGCTTGGAGACGACCAAGATGGTGGCAGCGGAAAGCGACACCGCCGGCGGTACCGTTTACCCGATCCGCGCCGTGGAACGGGTGTGCGACATCCTCGACATCCTGCAAACGGCGGACGAGGGCGTGTCGCTGGCCGCGGTCGCCGCGAGCACCGACCTGCCCAAGAGTTCGGCGTATCGGTACCTGCTGGCACTCGAGGCTCGGCGTTACGCCGAGCGCGACCCTGACACGAACCTGTTCCGCTTGGGATTGGCGTTTCGCCCGCAACGCACCCGCCAGATGGAGATGTTCATCGAACACGCGGTGCCGACGCTCGAGCAGCTGCGCGACCAGCTCAACGAGACGGTCAACCTTGGCGTTCTCGACGGTGGGCAGGTCGTCCACGTGGTGGTCGTCGAATGCGCGCAGATGATGCGGCTCGCCGCACGAGTCGGTGAGAGAAGCCCGATCCACGCCACCGCACTCGGTAAGGCGATGGCGTGCGAACTGCCGCGTGATCGGGTGCGGGCGATCCTCGCAACCGAGGGGATGCAGGGATTGACCGACCGCACATTGACCAACGTCGACGACTACTTCGCCGAGCTCGATCGGGTCTCGAGCGACGGGTACGCCGTCGACGACCTCGAGGCGCAGGTCGACGGTCGTTGCGTCGCCGTCCCGATAAAGGGCTTGCCCGTTCCGTGCGGTCTTAGCGTCAGCGCACCCGCGAACCGGCTGTCACGCGAGGCCGTGCCCGGGGTGGCGAAGCAGCTGAAGCGTGCCGCGAGCGCCTTGACCAAGTCCTACCGACCGCTGCCGGTGTAGTCGGGTCGGTAGCTGTCGCGACGTCGCGCCTGCCGTTGGGCGGAGCGCCGCCGCACGTCGTCCAAACCGGGGTTTGTTGCCTGCGTGTCAACGGTTCCAATCTGGTTGCGTAGCTGTTGTTGACCCCTGCCGTGCTGGCCGCTACCTTGAGTGCAGTTTCAGCTAGTGATTCAGCACGTTCCATCTACCAGAATGCGGGCCCCGAGCCGCCCAGTGTCGGCGACAGACGGGTCGGAAGGATGGCCGGGAGTGTCGCACGAGGTGGGCGGCGGGAAATCGGTCGCGCTGCACGAGCGGGCAATGCGGAGCATCCCGGGTGGCGTCAACTCGAATGTGCGATTGAACGCGCCGTCGATGTTCTTCGAACGCGCCTCGGGCGCGACCCTCTGGGACGTCGACGGAAACGACTACGTCGACTACGTCCTTGGCCAGGGTCCGAACTTTCTCGGCCACGCCCACCCGGTGGTCAACGCCGCGGTCGCGAAGGCGTGCGAGTCGGGCATGGTGTTCGGCGCTCAGCATCCGCTGGAAGTCGAGGCCGCCGAGCTTTTGCTCGCCACGCTGCGTTGGCCGGAGAAGGTGCGGCTGTCGATGACCGGCACGGAGGCGGTGCAAGCCGCCGTCCGAGCGGCGCGGGCCGCAACGGGTCGGTCGAAGCTGTTGCGTTTCGAGGGTCACTATCACGGGTGGCTCGACAATGTGCTGATCGCACCGGTTCCAGGGCGCGCCTCCGTCGGCAGCGCCGGCCAACTTGAAAGCCACCTTCAGGATTCCGTGGTGGTTCCGTGGAACGACGCGGGCGCGGTCGAGGCGGCGTTGCAGGCAGAACCCATCGCCGCGGTGATTATGGAACCGGTCATGATCAATGCCGGCTCCATCGAGCCGTTGCCCGGTTACCTTGAGCAGGTGCGTCAATTGTGCACTTCTCACGGCGCCGTGCTGATCTTCGACGAGGTCATCACGGGCTTTCGGGTCGCGCCCGGCGGCGCGTCGGAGCGGTATGGCGTCGTGCCGGATCTCGGCGTTTACGGCAAGGCGATGGCCGGTGGCTGGCCGGTCGCCGCCATCGCCGGCCGCGCCGACCTCATGCAAGGCTTCGGCACCGGAAAGGTGAACCACTCCGGCACTTTCAACGGATCGGTGATGGCCGCGGCGGCTGTCGTCGCCACCTTGCGGTTGCTGGCCGAAAATCCGCCGTACCAGCAAATCGCGGAGTACGGCACGGCGCTGAAAGCGGAACTCTCGGAAGTGGCGGCGAGTCACGATCTGCCGCTGCACCTGCAGGGCTTGCCCATGGCCTTCCACGCTTCGTTCGGCGGCCCGAGCGCCGAGCCATTCCACGACCTGCGCGGCTTGCAGTCGCGCGACCTCGATCGATACCGGAAACTGGCACGCACGCTGGCTCGCCACGGCGTCTGGGTGGCGTCGCGCGGAATTTGGTACATCTCCGCGGCACACGGCGCTGATGAATTGCGCTTGACCGTCAAGCGCTTCGACAAGGCGCTGAGCGAGGCCTGACTGTGCCGCGGCGGGTTGGGGTCATCGGCCTCTGGCATGAGACGAACACGTATTCGCCGCGGGTTGCCACGCTTCAGGACTTTCGCGATTTCGAACTGCTCGAGGGTGACGAGGTAGCCGACCACAATCGCGGCACCGGGTCGGTGATCGGCGGTTTCTACGACGTCGCCGACACCACGCTGGTGCCGGTGTTCTCTGCCGGCGCCTGGCCGTCCGGACCGGCTGACCGCTCGGTGATCGCCGAGCTCCTCGACCGGCTCGACCACAGATTGCGCAAGGCCGGGCCGCTTGACGCGGTGGTCGCGAATCTGCACGGCGCGATGGTGGCGGAGGGTGTGCCGGACGTCGAGGCAGCAGCACTCAGCGTCGTCCGAGATGTCGTTGGCCCCGTGCCGGTCGGGGCGGTCGTTGACTTGCACGCGAATCCGTCACCGGATTTCGTCAGCGCCTGCGACATCTTGGTCAGTTACGACACCTACCCGCACATCGACATGCGCGAGCGCGGCGCGGAGGTGATGGGCCTCACGAGCGAGTTTCTTGACGGCCGGCGGCTCGCGACCTCGGTGCGCAAACTTCCGCTGCTCGTCTGCCCGCTCGCGCAGGCCACCGACGCGACGCCAATGCGCACCTTGCAGGAAGCCGCAAATGAGCGCGCCAAATCGGCCGGCATCGCCCGGGTGTGCATCGTCGGCGGCTTCGCGTACAGCGACGTCGACCGCGCCGGGATGAGCGTGCTCGCGATCCATGACGACGAACACGCGGCCGCCGCGAAGGACGTTCTCAACGAGACCGTGAACGACATCTGGGCGCACGCGGACCAGTTCGAAGTCGCCCGAGAGGACGCCGGCTCGGCCGTGCGCCGCGCGCTGGCGTCATCGCGCCACCCGGTGTTTCTCGCCGACGTGGCCGACAACATCGGCGGCGGTAGCCCGGGTGACGGCACCGTGTTGCTCGCCGAGTTGCTGGCTGCTCACGCGCGTGGCGCGGTCGTGACGATCGCCGACCGTGCCGTCGCACAGCAGGCTGCGGCGGCTGGGCCGGGCGCTGTCATCGAGGCCTGGGTGGGTGGCAAGACCGACCGGCGACACGGAGCACCGGTGCATGTGAACGCGACTGTCGAGCGAATCACCGACGGCGGGTATCGGACGCAGGGCAGCTGGATGACCGGCCAGCACTTCTCGATGGGCACAACGGCGGTGCTCACCGTTGACGGCGTCACGATTGTCGTCACGGAGCGGGCCACTCCTCCGTTCCACTCCGAGCAACTCTCGTCGACGGGCGTCGACGTCCAGCAGGCGAAAATCGTGGTCGTGAAGGGCGCGATCGCGTGGCGGGCGGCATACGGAGACGTCGCGGCAGAGGTGATCGAGGTCGCGACGCCGGGAGTGTGCCCAATCGACATCGACTCGCTGCCGAGGCAGACCGTCCCGATGTCGCTATGACGCAACCGCAACGGTATGCGCTGGTGTGCCGTGATTGCGGCCACGTCCGGGCGCCAGGCATCACCCGTTACGCATGCGACACCTGTGGCGGCGAACTTGTGGTGCGCTACCTCGCGGCCACAACACAGCACGCCCGTGGGCCTGGGATCTGGCGGTTCGCCGACCGGCTCCCAGGGAACGCCGGTCGCCAGCAGGTGTCACTTGGCGAGGGTGACACGCCGCTGGTGCCGGTCGGCGACGACTTGCGCGCGATGCTCGGTGGCGCCGCGATGTCGGTGAAGTGCGAGCACATGAACCCGACCGGATCATTCAAAGACCGCATCGCCGCGGTCGCGGTGACGCTGAGCGCTCAGCGGAGCATTGGCGGGCTCGTTGGCACATCATCCGGAAATGGGGGCGCTGCGGCGGCGGCATACGCGGCTCGCGCGGGTTTGCCCTTCACCGTGTTTGCGTTGGCCGACACCGTCGAGCAGAAGCTGCTTCAGATTCGGTCGATGGGCGCCCGAGTGGTGCTGGTAAGAGGTGTCGGCCATGACGCGCATGCGACCGAGGCGGCAGCGCAGGCGATCGCCGGCGAGGCGGCACGGCGACGACTCTTTCCGTTTCTGACCGGCGGCCGGTTCTCGCCTGAGGCGATGGAAGGTGCGAAGACGATCGCGTACGAGCTAGCCGAGCAAGCCTCCGACGCGACCCACGTGTACGCGCCCGTCGGCGGCGGTGGCTTGCTCGCCGCCGTGGGCAGGGGTTACCGCGAACTTCTCGCGGCTGGCGACATCGCGGCGATGCCGCGAATCATCGGCGTCCAGCCTGCGGGTTGCCCAACCATGTCACCCGCGCTGGCCGGTGACTTCAGCGGCCTGCACGCTCCGTCGACCACAACGGTGTCGGGTTTGCAGGTGGCGGTGTTGTTCGACGGTCGGGGAGCGGTGGAGGCGATCCGGTTGTCGGAAGGGCACCTCACCGAGGTGCCTGACCCCGAGGTTTGGGAAGCTCAACGGTTGTTGGCGCATCACGAAGGGATCCTGGTCGAGCCGGCTGGCGCCACGGCGCTGGCGGGCGCGCTCGCGGACGCGCGCGAGGGTCGACTCGGCGCTGACGCCCGCGCGGTCGTTCTCGCCACCGGCGCGGGCTACAAGGACAGCGCGGCGCTGCGACGCCTGTCACCTTCGACGGAGGTTGCGGCTATCGACGCTGATGAAATCGGTGGGGTGCTTGATGGGTGATGACGTGATCGCAGACTCGGCTGATCGCTTCAGCTTGGCGCGTCGCGTTGCCGTCGTGACCGGCGGCGCCGGCCTCTACGGGCGGCATATCGCCGACGCGCTCGCGCGCGCTGGAGCTCACGTCGTCCTGGCGGCGCGAGATGTCGCGGCCTGCGAGCGGGTTGCGCAGACTCTCCGGGACAGCGGTTTGCGCGCCTCGGCGCACCCCCTCGATCTCGGCAGTGAGGAATCGATCGTCGCCCTGCGAGAAGCGCTCGTCGACGAGTTCGGCCGCGTCGACGTGCTCGTCAACAACGCTGTCTTCCGGCAGGGCCGCGATCCCGCCAACACGACCGCCGACGACTGGCGCGCCACGTCTGCGGTGAACTCCACCGGTCTCTTTCTCATCACGCGTGAAATTGGCGCCGTGATGGTCGAACAGCGAAGCGGCGTCATCGTCAACGTCGCGTCGATGTACGGCATGGTCGGTCCGGACTTCTCGCTATATCGCGGCACCAACATGACCATGCCCGCGTTTTACGCCTACGACAAAGGCGGGATGATCAACTACACCAGGTATTTGGCGACCTACTACGCGCCGTACGGCATTCGGGTCAACTGCGTGAGTCCTGGAGGGCTCGGCACCGACGACCAACCCGCGGAATTTGTGCAGTCGTATCGCGATCGCGTTCCGCTTGGCCGATTGGCGACGCCCGACGACATCAAGGGGCCGATTCTCTTCTTGTGTTCTGACGCGTCCGCGTACGTGACCGGCGTGAACCTTCCGGTCGACGGTGGGTGGACGGCTCGCTGAGCCGCTCCTACACCACTTCCCATCGACCGCTGGCGGCCGACGCGATCAGCGCCTCGGCGACGTCGACCGACGCGAGCCCTTCTTCGAGTCCGACGACGGGCGTCGCATTGCCTGCGACGACGTCGAGGAAGTGCCGGGCTTGTGTCTGGAACAGTTCGTCGCGCGACCACGCGAGTTCCTCGACCTGCGGCGGTTCGGCCACGCGTTGGAGACTCACGACCCCGCGAATCACGTCGATGCGTAGCACGCCGGCGTCACCGATGACCTCGCATGCGCGTGCCCCGCGCTGCTGCACGTAGTCGAGATGCACGCTTCCGGTGACGCCGGTCTGCAGCCGAAGGACGCAGTCGACCACGTTGGGCTCTTGGCGCAGCGGCAGGTTTCCCGACGTGTGGGCTAACGCGAAGCCGCCTTCGATCGGGCCGAGCAGCCAGCGCAGATAGTCCCACTCGTGGGAGTAGTCGACGAACAGCGAGTCGCGAACCGGGCTGGCGAACCTACTGCGGGCCGCCACCAGCGTCTCGTATGCCCCCAACGTGGCGTGGAACGACACCGGCTCCCCGATCTCGCCGGCAGCCAGCATTTGCCGCGCACGCGCCAGGCATTTGAGGTGCCGCAAGACGTAACCGACGAGGATTGGCGCGCCGCCGTCGCGCAGCGCCGCGGTGATCGGCGTCGCGGCCGCGCGCGACGCCGCGACTGGTTTCTCAAGCAGAACGGGCAATCCTCGCCGGGACGCCGCGCTCGCCTGCGCGGGATGAGCCTGGTCTGGCGTGGCCACCACGACGCCGTCGAGGCTCGCGTCGAGCAGTTCGTCAAACGAGTTCACGGCCTCGGCTTGTGGGAACCGCGCCGACAACTCGTCGCGGGTCACGCCACTGTCGTAAAGCACGGTCGTCACGCCTGGTTCTGCCCCAAAGACGCGCGCGTGCCGGGCGCCGATAGACCCCACGCCGCTGATGCCGATGCGGAGCCCCTCTCCCGTCGTCACAACAGACCGTCGGGCAGCTGGTGCATGGCGAACGCGGTGATCGCGGCGTCAAGGTGCGCGACCGCTTTGTCGAGCGCGAACGTGCCGTGACCGGGCAGCAGCACGTCCGGTTCCAACGCGGCCACCCGGCGAATGCTCGCCGCGAGCTCGCCAACGTCCGTGTCGGGCGTTCCAAGGATGGCCACCCGGCCGCGGGTGAACACCAGGTCGCCGGAGAACAGCGCGGTCGTGCCGCCGAGGTCAGCCAGGTAACACAGGTGCCCGGCGGCGTGACCGGGTGTGTCGACGGCCCGCACCTTGATGTCGCCGACGCTGATGGGCGCGTCGTCAATCGTCTTGACCACGGACGCCTCGGAAAACCGCACCGCCTCGGGATACACCCCGGCCACCCGGGCCGAGGCGAGACCGCTCGCCACCTCATCGCCACGGACGACGACGTCTCCCGTGTGCGCCGACGCGAAGACCTCGGCGCCCAGCAGCCGAGCCAGCTCGCCCGCGCCCGCCGCATGGTCGGCGTGTGAATGGGTCAGCAGCACTCGTGAAACAGCAGAGGGGTCGACACCGGCGGCGCGGATGTGGTCGACGATCTGCTGACTGGCCAAGCCGCAGCCAGCGTCAATCAGGATCGCGTCGCCGCGAGAATGCAGTAAGAACACGTTGCAGTCGTGCGCGTCTGTCAGTGAAAAACCGAGCCAGCCGCTACCGACGAGCTCGACGCCTGGCAACACGTTCACGCTGGCACACCCGAGCTGACAGCGCTGTCATACGCGCTGGGGACCGACGCTGGCCGCAGGCCCGGTCGAACCGCCTCAACCGTGCCCGTCACCATGCTCAGCTCAGCCGCGGCGAGCGCGCCGCACACGCCACTGCTGTCGCGATAGGAGTACGGCCAGACGCCGCGACCGTCAATCACGTCGAGAAACGTGGTGATCTCATCAAGGTAAACACCTTCGAGCGTGTCGCCCCACGCGCAGATCGTGCGGACGTCGTCAACGCCGATCGCCGGCAGCTGGCGTTGAACCGTGCCCGCCAGCAGGTCGAAGCGCACCACGCCGTGATCGCCGGCGATCCAACCGTGCCGGGTCGTCTGCGGGCACCCCATGAGAACGGTGAGCTGGACGACGGCGCCGCTACTGGCGGCGTACTGCAGGTTGTAGGTGTCCTCAAATCCCGCCGGCAGCTTGCTTCGCGTCATTACATTGCCGGCCACCTTCTCCGGTAGGCCGAACATCGCTTGAAGCGCGATGAGCTCGAACGCGACCATCTCGCGAGCCGGCGCAGTGGCACGGTGTCGCGCGTAGTACTCGGCGCCTTCGCCGGGATGCCAGCTCGGCGCGTCGACCGACAAGACGTAGCCGGCGCTGTGCACGCGTCCGAGTTCGTCGGTGATGATCCGCCGCACCTCGCGTACCAATGGTTGGAACAACAGCGTGGCGGACGGCGCCGCGACCAGGCCGGTCCGCCGCGCGACAGCCTCGACGCGTTCGGGGTCGTGCGGCCAGATGTCCGCCTCGCAAAAGAAGTGCTTTTCGGAGTCGAGCGCGAGATCGACGAGCTTGGCGTGACGATCGGGCGGCGTCGAGATCACCATCGCGTCAGCGTCGAACGAGATCGCCTCGTCGAGCGAACCGGTGCCGCGCACACCGAATCTGCTCAACGCGGCTTCGCGGCGGTCGGGTCGCTCATCGAGTAACAGCAGTTCGACTCCTGGCCGTTGATGCAGGTCTCGCATCCGGCGGGTGCCCATCGACCCGCCGCCCACTTGAAGGATTCGCATTGAGCCAGCTCCGTCCCGTGTCAATCAGTAGCTGAGCCAGCCGCCATCGACGACGATCGTCTCGCCGGTGATGAACGACGCGTCATCAGAGCAAAGGAAAGCGACCACCGCCGCCACGTCGCCCGGAACACCGCGACGGCCAAGTGGCGTGCGACGCGACCAACCGGCGTCGGGGGTTGTGGTTTGCGCCTGCGGATCGTCGGTGCGGCGACTGCTTGGGAGTCGCACCGGGCTTGAGACGTCGATGTCGCCAGGCGCGACGCAGACCACTCGGATTCCCGCGCTCGCCAGTTCGAACGCCATGCCTTTGGTGAGCCCGACCAGCGCGGCCTTTGTGGCGACGTACGCGGTCGCGTGCTGTTGCGCCGCGTACGCGCCGACCGACGAGATGTTGACAATCACGCCCCGGCCGCGAGTCGCCATGTCGTTCGCGGCCGCCCGGCCACAGCGAAACGCCGCCTTGAGATTGACGTCGACGATCGTGTCGAGCCGCTCGTCGGCGAAGTCGAGAAACGGCCCGACCGCCGGCTGGCCGGTCACCGCGGCGTTGTTGACGAGGATGTCGACGCGACCGCCAAGCCGCAGGCTTTCTGCCATCAGCTGACGGCAGCCCGCGGCGGTCGCGAGGTCGGCGCCAACGCCAACCGCGTCGAGTCCCTCGTCCGCCAGCATCCTGACCGCCTCGGCCGCCGCTGCGTCGGTGCGCTGGCCGACAACGACAAGCGCGCCTGCGGTGGCGAGTCGCCTGGAGATGGCGAGGCCGATCCCGGTGCCTCCGCCGGTGACCACCGCGACGCTGCCGGCGAGCGCGCCGCTCATGCGCCGCCGCCACGCGACGCCGACTCGAGGTCGAACCCGACCGGCACCGGACCCAACATGGCGATGCCGTCGCCCGCCGTGACGCGGGCTCGTCGGCGAATGAGCATGAGCGTGCCATCCCTCGACGCGCAAATGTTCTCGACCACGGTTCCAGAGTCGTCGAGGATTTCGGCGATCAGAGTGCCCCTGCGCATCACATCACCTGGTCGCGCGCGGGTGACGCAATAGCCGTCGGCGCCCGTTGCGAGCGAGGCGTCGACGTCGCCGGTTCCGCCGTGAATCTCGATGGCATCTTGTGCCGCATGGGCGAAACGACGGGGCGCCGCGTCGACCATGCCCATCGACGACATCACCCGCCAGACTCCGCCGATGTATCCGTCGAGATCACTGCCGCGCAACCCGCCACCGCCGCTGCCCTCGACGTACATTGACGGCACGCCGAGCGCGGCGGCGGCGGTGAGGCTGCGCCCGGGGTTTTCCGTGTCGTGAACCCACAGCACTGGGGCGCCGAACGCGCGCGCGGCGACTTCTGACGCCGGACCGGTGGCGCCGCTGTCGACGAACCCGGCGAACAACGGCATCTCGTAGGCGGCCCCGGCCGAGTGCAGATCGATCAGCATGTCGGCGCCATTGATGACCTGGTCGGTGATCGCGTCGGCGATGCGATCCGTGATCGAGCCGGCGGCAGCGCCCGGAAAGCGGCGCGCGAGGTTGAGCCCGTCAATCGGGCTGCACCGCGCCGTGTCATCAAACGCAGGGGGGTTTGCGACGGGCACAATCCGCAACCTCCCGCGCAGGAGGCCTGGATCGATCGTCGCGACCAACACGCGGGCGGCGGTGACACCTTCGAGCTCGTCGCCGTGCACGCCCCCGAGCACGGCGAGTGTGGGTCCGGTGCGATGACCCTCGATCTCGTGCACGGTCAGCCGGCAGTCTGAGCCGACGTCGATTGAGCGAATCAAAGCACGCCGCTCCTGGCCGTGACGCGCATGCTCTCGGCGCGCTGCAGCATCTTCGCGACATGGTCGCGCAACTCGGCGTCAGCGGGCGTCAACGGCGCGGTCGACACACCGCACCGGATGACACCGAGTTGCACAAGCGCCTCCTTGGCGATCGCGAAGAACTGCGCCGAGAAGCTGGCGTCGGGCAGCGGTCGAGATGGGAAGTACAGGTCGAGCAGATCGACGATCTGCGCTTGGGTCCGAGCGGCGCCAGCCCAGTCGCCGTCCGCCGCACGCTTCGCAAGTTCGACATGAAAGTCTGGAAAGACGTTGGCCAGGCCCGGGATCGCCCCATGGAACCCGCCGAGCAGCGCCGCGTCGATGCATTGCTCGGCGCCGGTGAAGAGCAGCACGCCATCGCGGTCTCGCATCGCCTCAGCCAGCATGCGACCTTTGGGCAGGTCACCAGACGAGTCTTTGACGCCGTGAATCGTGCCGTTGTCGACGAGTTGGCGTAGCAAGGGAGCGCTGAGCGACACGCCAACGCGTGATGGCACTTCGTACGCGACCAGCGGTGTGGTGCCGATGCCAGCGGCGATTGCCGTGAAGTGCCCGGCGAGCTCCGATTGCGACAACTGCAATCCGGACGGCGCGGACGCGAGCACCGAGTCAGCGCCGGCGGCGGCCATGGCGGCAGCTTCGGCGGCGGCGTCGGCGGTTCCGGCGGATGGCATGCCGACCATCACGTGAAACGTGGGCGCGGCCGAGCGAACCGCGCGCGCCGCGACCTGACGGCGTTGATCCGCGCTCAACCCCACCGACTCCCCGGACGAGCCCAAGACGAGGACACCGTTCACACCGGCGTCGGCGACGAACCCGATCAACGCCGTAAGACTGTCGAAATCCGGGCTGCGGTCTGCGTTGAGGGGTGTCACGATCGGCACCAGGACGCCGTGGCGCGGAAGCGGAACGCGCTCGCGCGCGAATGCGCGAGAGGCAGGGTTGCTCGTCATCTGCGGCCGTCCCACATCGTCACGGACCGGACCCCTTCGCCAGCGTGGCCTAGCTCTTCGGCGTTTTGTCAGACGGAACATGCGTACTGCCTGGTGAGACACTCTGGCGCCGGGCGAGACTACTGTCAATCATCCCGCAGGCTGTCCCGCTGGGCAGCCTGCGACGGCGGGTGACAGCCGCGGACGAGCGCGGCGCCCGCTTGCAGAACGGTCACGATAATGAAACGCCCGTTCTAGCTGTTGACACGAGGCCGTCACACCCCCAGACTCCAACGCAACGTCGATACGCATCGACATCGGAACGGAATTCCGGACCGGCGTCGGTCCCGAGCGAGTCGAGGAGGTGTCGTGGCAACCAGCACCGCGCCGCCGCGGACGACACCACGAGGCCCGTCGCTCGGGGCGCTCACGCGGCGGATCGACCGCATGAGCGAGCGCCGTTTCGCGCTGCTGATGTTTGTGCCAGCCGCGGTGCTCATCGCGTTGATCGTGCTGCCGCCGATTGCCGCGGTGTTCGGGATGAGTCTCTTCCGCATCGAGTTGCTGAAGGGCGGCCCCGACCACTTCGTCGGATTGAACAACGCGCGTCGCATGTTCACCGACTCGAACTTCACCGCGGCTATTCCGCGCACCGTGCTGTTCGCCGCCGGTTCGACATTGCTCACTGTGCCGCTTGCGATAGGCACCGCGCTCATTCTCAACAAGCGCTTGCGATTCGGCGCCGCGCTCACGGTCATGCTGATGCTGCCCTGGGCGATCGCTCCGATTGTCACCGGGTTCTTCTGGCGGTTCATGTTCCAGCCGAGTTTCGGCATCGTCACGAACCTGCTGCACGCGGTCGGAGTGGCCCACGGGCCGATCCTGTGGTTGGAAGACCCGCACAAGGCTTTCGTCATCGCGATCGCCGCGACCGCGTGGCGGTCGGCGCCGCTGCTCGCCCTGATCATCCTCGCTTCGCTCAAAGCGATTCCCGACGCCTTGTACAAGGCGGCGGTGATGGACGGCGCAACACGCTGGCAAGCCTTCCGCGCGGTCACCCTTCCCGCGATCAGGCCGGCGTTGCTGGTGTGCACCGTCCTGCAGATCATCATCTCGCTGCAGGTCTTCGACCTGCTTTTCCAGCTGACGCGCGGCGGCCCTGGCCTTGAGACGACCACCATCGCGTACTACATCTACGACTCAGCGTTCAACCGACTGAGCCTCGGCTACTCCGCGATGCTCGCGCTGTTCCTCACCGCGGTCATCGTCGTGTGCAGCTTGCTTGCGGTGTACTTCCGCGGCGGTCGACGGAAGCGGCCCGAGGTCTTCGAAGACGACCTCGCCAGCATGACTTTGACCGCTGCGGCGACCCGCGCAAGCGGATCGAAGACCCCTGCGGACCAACGCGCCCGCCGGGCTCGGCGAATGCCGGCATGGGTGACGCGCACAGCCACGGTGTTCGCCGGGGCGCTGCTTGTCGTCTGGTCGATAGGTCCGACTTTGTGGATCGCTCTGGCAAGCATCCAACCCGAGGGCTCGGTGACCTCGAGCCCGCTTCGGCTGACCTGGCATCTCAGCTTCAAGCACTACGCGGACATCTTCAGCAGCCCGGAGTGGATCTCCTCCATCCGCGTCAGCCTCATCGTCACCGTCGCGACAACGGTCATCACGCTTCTCGTCGGCTCGCTGACGGCATATCCGCTCGCCCGCCTTCGGCTACCCGGAAAGAACGCCGTCATCGGAATGCTCGTCTTCACCTATACGGTGCCGGCGCTCGTCCTCATGATTCCGCTGCTCTTGGTCTTCAACCACTTGGGGCTTACCGACACGGTTCGCGGCTTGGTGATCGCCAACGTCGCGTTCTCATTGCCACTGGCCATCTGGTTGTTGAAGAACATTTTTGAAGGCGTGCCGGTAGCGCTTGAGTCGTCAGCGCGCGCTGACGGCTGTTCGAGGGTCGGCACGCTTTTCCGCATCACGATTCCCGCCGCACGCTCCGGCATCGCCGCGACCGCCCTGCTCCTGATGATCAGCGTGTGGAATGAGTTCCTGTTCGCGGTCGTGCTCGGTAATCACGGTGCGGTGACCGTGACTCGCCGCATCGGCTACATCAACTCGCCGACCGGCATCGGCGGCGATCCTCCGTACACCTACCAGGCGGCCGCCGGCATCGTCGCTGTGCTTCCGGTTGTCGTGCTCGTCATGTTGTTCCATCGCCGGATCAGCGCCGGGCTTACTCAGGGATACACGAAGGCCTGAGCCCCGGCGGGTCGCACCACCTGACCTACCTCCCCCCATCAACGTGCACAGGAAAGGTTGCCGTCGGTGACAAACCAGGACCGCAGTTCCGAGAACGTTTCTCAACCGAGCCGTCGATCCATTCTCAAAGCAGGTGCGGCAACCGCCTTTCTCGGTGTCGGGGGCAGCGGCCTGATCGCCGCGTGCACCAGCAGTAGCGGAAGCAAGGCGTCTGGCGGGTCGTCGAGCGCCACCGCCACCTCGAGCGCGACCGGCGCCGCGTCTTCAGCCGCGGCGCCCGGAAGCAAGAGCTTTGCGGGTGTGACGCTCAACGTCGCCTGCAACCCCACGGACATTCAACCGGCGCAGGCGGCTGGTGAGGCCTGGGCCGCGAAGACTGGCGGCAAGGTCAACGCCAAAGTCATCCCGTACGCCGAACGCGCGACCGACTACGCCACGATGATCGTCAACAAGGACCCGTTCTACGACGTCCTGTTCGCGTCGTCCGACTTCGTGTCGAACTTTGGAGACCGCCTCTACGTCGACCTCGGCGACATCAACGGTCAGGTCAACGGGCTCGTGCCCGCCGCCACCAAGCAGTTGACCAAGGGTGGCAAGGTCTACGCGGCGCCGCTGTTCGCCGACATGGAGCTCTTCATCTACAACAAGGCAGACTGGACGGCGGCAGGGCTCGACCCCAACCAGATTCCGGGTACCTGGGAAGAGCTTTACGCGTTCGCGCCGAAGCTCAACGACGGCAAGCGCGAGGCTTGTGTCGTGCCGTGGAACTCAATCGGCGTGAACTACTGGAAGTGCTACTACAACTCGTTCGGCCAGCCGATGTTCAACGAGGACATGACCCAGCTCATGTTCAACAACGACGCAGGGCTGCAGACGTGGCAGGCGATCGAGCAAGGCTTCAAGACCAAGTGGTACGGCCAGGCGGGCAGCAACGCCGCGGGCGACGCCGACACCCAGCTGCTGTTCAACCAAAACCTGGGTGCGAGCGAAATCAACACCACCGGCTTCTGGGCTGAAGCGCTGAGCACCGACCCGCAGTACAAAGTGAGCATCGCGAAGACCGACGTCGGTGTCACGACCATGCCCGGCGTGAAGAGCGGCACCAGCGGCAGCATCATCGTGGCCGAGGGCTTCGGCATCAACAAGTTCAGCAAGCAGCAGGAGGCGGCGCTGGACTTCATCCTCTACACGATCACGCCAGAGTTCCAGAAGAAGCTCGTGCTCGGTCAGGCCGGCACGAGCCTGCCGCCGAGCCTGCTCGCCACGAACAGCGACGCGGACGTCGTCTCGGCGTACCCGATCGCCCCAGTGCTGACCAAGCAGGCTAAGTCGCAGCTGACGTCGACGGGGAACGCGCCGTACAACTGGAACGCGCCGTTCATCCTGGGCATCACCAACATCTCCAAGGGCACCTGGACGGCGGATCAGGCGCACGCCGAGACAGCCAAGGCTGTGCAGAAGCTGATCGTTCAGTACCTCAGTTCCTGACGTTGATCTGGCTCGAGGAATTCGCAAGGCCCAACGAATACGGGAGAAGTGTGAAGGGCATCCACGGCATTGGTGTCGTCGGCTCGGGATTCATGGGTCGTACCTGGGCCGAGGTGACTCGCCTCGGTTCAGGCACGCCATTGCGCGCGGTCGCTGGAGGCCGGCGGTCAGCAAAGCTCGCCGCCGACTACGGAGTCGACCACGAGACCAGTGTTGACAACTTGGTCGCTCGGCCGGACATCGATGTCGTGATCATCACCACCCCACCCAAGCTCCACGAGCCGCACACGGCGGCCGCCGCTGCGTCGGGCAAACATGTGCTCGTGGAAAAGCCGATGGCATACGACCTCGGACAAGCGAAGGCAATGGTCGACGCCTGCGCCCGTGCCGGCGTTCGCCTCGCCGTCGTCTCGCAGCACCGCTTCCGCAACTCGCCGATGGCGGCGAAGAAGCTCATCGATGACGGTGCCATCGGCGTCGTCAGAATGGCGCGCGTCACCGGCATCGAAGCATGGTGGGACATGACCGAAACCCAAGACGAGTGGAAGCTCGACCAGACACAGCAGAAGGTGTTCGCAGACTGGGGCGCGCACGGCTGCGACATCTTGCGCTGGCTGGTTGGCAGTGATCCGCAGAGCGTGTTCTGCCAATACGCCAGCTACTCCGACTCGCCGCCTCCCGGCCAAAGCGTCTTCGCTCAATACCGGTTCGCCAACAACGTCATGGCGAGTGTGTGGATGACCTACGAGGTGCCACCACCGAGATTTGGTTCCGCCATGCAATACCTGGTGACCGGCTCCCAGGGCATCGTCGAGTTCGACGCGTACGGCGAGGTGAGACTCGGTCGGGGCGATTCATGGCAGACGGTTTACCAGCAACCCGCGTTTGACCCGCTCGACCCGGTGAGCGCTGGCCGGCTCGAGGCGTATCGACGCGAGCTTGCCGATCTGGTCGACGCGATCGAGACTGGCGGCAGCCCCGCGGTTGACGGACGGGAGGGCCTCATCACGCAGCGGATGCTCGACGGCGCCGAGCTGTCAGCGTCCACCGGCAAACTGGTGGCCCTTGAGGAGGCGGCATGGTGACGGACGTGGAGAAGGTGGCGGAACCGGTTACGGCCAACGGCGTTGTGAGTCAGACGGAGACCTCGTCCGTACGTCTTGAAGGTCTGACCAAGCGCTACGGCAAGGTGACGGTTCTCGAGAACCTGTCGCTCGACTTCCCCGATGGCGAGTTCATCACGTTGCTGGGCCCGTCGGGCTGCGGCAAGTCCACGACCCTCAACCTGATCGCCGGCCTCGACACTCCGGACGGCGGCTCCATCTTCCTCGGCGAGCGCGACATCACCAAGCTGCCGCCGAACGAGCGGGGCATGGCGATTGTCTTTCAGAACTACGCGCTCTACCCGCACATGTCGGTGTTCGGCAACATGGCGTTCTCATTGAAGCTGCAGAAGCTCGCCAAGGACGACATCAGGCGGCGGGTCACCGAAGTGGCGAAGGTGCTGGCGATCGACCACCTGCTCGGCCGTCGGCCGGCCCAGCTCTCCGGTGGCCAGCAGCAGCGCGTCGCACTTGGCCGAGCGCTCGTCAAAGAACCTCGTGTCTTCTTGCTCGACGAGCCCTTCAGCAACCTCGACGCGGCACTGCGGTCTCGGATGCGCACCGAGGTGAAGCGACTGCATCTGAGCCTCGGTACGACCAGCATCTTCGTCACGCACGACCAGGAAGAGGCGATGACGCTCTCGGACGCCATCGCGGTGATGGCTGACGGCAAGGTCGTTCAATATGGCAGCCAGGACGAGATCTACAACCGTCCGGCGAACACATACGTCGCGACCTTCATCGGGAAGCCGCGGATGAGCCTGGTGTCTGGCGTGCTTGAGCGTCACGCCGACGCGGTGGAGTTCGTGAGCGCCGGCATGCGATTGACCCTCGGCACCGCGGCGGAAATCGGCTTGCGAGACGGCCCGTGGCGCGAGGTCTTGGCGGGTTTTCGTGCCGAGCACGTGTCGATTGTGGGCGGCTCCGGGGTTGACGCCTCGCCGCTCACCTTCGTCGGTGACGTTCAGATGCTGGAGCCGACCGGATCCGACACGTTCGTCGAACTGCTGGCGGGCGACGCCAGCATCGTCGCCCGCACGCCACCCGACTTGCGGCCGGCTATCGGGAGCAAAGTGACTGGCGCCGTGAAGCCAGGCAGCGTGCACTTGTTCGACGCGGCGACCAGTGAGCGGATCGCGCGGTGAGTCCTACATCAGGAGCGCGGCCGGTCGTCCTCGTGTACGACCCGATCACCAGCGTGCCGTGGGATTACGACGCTGAGCGGGAGGCGCTCGCCGCCGCAGGGGTCGACCTTCGTGTTCCGGCGACTGAGACCGCCGACGAACATGAGCTGTCGGCCGCGGACGTCGTGATTGTCTCGGCGCCGTTTCCGACGCGTCTGTTGTCTCGCCTTGAGCGCTGCGTCGGAATCATTTGCTACAGCGTGGGCATGGACTCCGTCGACGCGGCTGCTGCCGAAGCCGCGAGAATACCGGTCACCAACGTGGCTGGTTACTGCACCGAAGAAGTGTCGGATCACGCGCTTGCGCTGCTGCTCGCCGCGTGGCGCGGCATCGTGCCGTTCGCGGTCTCGGCCGCGCAAGGCGACTGGGACGTGTACGACTCGCGTCCGTTCCGTGCGATCCGTCGATTGCGTGGACGACGTGTCGGTGTCGTCGGCCTTGGCCGGATCGGCAGTCGGGTGGCAGCCAAGGCGGGCGGGTTCGACATGGAGGTCGTCGCGCACGACCCGTACCTCACCGAGTCCCCCGTGCAGGGCGTCGAGCTGGTCACGCTTGAAGAGTTGCTTCGCAGCTGCGACGCCGTCGTGCTGTGTAGTGCGTTGACATCCAGCTCGCGCGGTCTCATCGACGCGGACCGGTTGAAGCTGATGAAGCCGGACGCCGTCCTCGTCAACGTCGCGCGTGGCGGGATGGTTGATGAAGCCGCGTTGGCGGAGGCGTTGAAGTCAGGCGCGATCGGCGCGGCGGCTCTCGACGTCCGAGCGCAAGAACCGCCGCCGGCGGACGACCCGCTCCGCTCGCTGCCCAACGTCATCCTCACTCAGCACGTGGCCGCGACGTCGCGCGAATCGCACGCCGACCTGCACGCACTCGCCGCCGAGCGCGCATTGGAGCTGCTCCGGCGCGCCGGTCGGTTGAGCCAACCGGCGGCGGTCGCGGGATGAGCTCAGCGACGCCACGTCAGCCGGTGCGGCTGGCGGTCCGTCCGGCTGGCGTGCCCGCGCCGGCCGGACCCTACTCGCCGGGCGTGGTTGTCGGCGAGCTGCTGTTCATCTCCGGACAGGGACCATTCGACGAGACCGGGACCGTCGTGGCAGGCGGCTTCGACGAAGAGGTGCGGGCGGCCTTTGAGAACCTTGCCCGCATCGCGGCGGCGGCAGGCGGCGATCTTCGAAACGCCGTGCGCATTGGCGGGTACATCAAGGACTACGACGGATTTGCGCGTTACAACGAGATCATGCGCGAGTATGTGGGCGAGCCGCTTCCCGCGCGAACAACGATCCCCGTGCCGACGCTGCCTATCTCGATCGAGCTTGACGCGGTCGTGGCACTGTGAATGGAGCGATTAGTGCGTTTGCACCGGCTTGGCCCTCGCGGTGCCGAGCGTCCCTGCGTCTTCGACAGTGTTGGTCGTTCGGTCGACCTGTCGGCTGAGATCGGCGACTTCGACCACCAGTTCTTCGCCACTGACGGCATGGCGCGGGTCGCCACGCTTTCGATCGATGACTTCGCGGGTCTTCCGCGGTTGGCGCAGGATCGACTTGGTTCGCCAATAGCGCGGCCCGGGAAGGTCGTGTGCATCGGCCTCAACTACGCCGACCACGCGCGGGAGTCTGGTCAGGCGATCCCCGCCGAGCCCATCGTCTTCTTCAAGGACCCGTGGACCGTCGTCGGGCCGAATGACGACGTGTTGATTCCACGCGGCTCGACAAAGACTGACTGGGAGGTCGAGCTAGGCGTCGTGATCGGCCGGCGATGCCGGTACCTCCAGTCGGAGAACGAAGCACGCGGGGCCATCGCGGGATACGCGGTCTCACACGACGTGAGCGAGCGCGAATTCCAGCTGGAGCGCGGGGGCCAGTGGGTCAAGGGCAAGTCCTGCGAGACGTTCAACCCGTTGGGTCCCTGGCTTGTCTCGGCAGACGACGTCGCGACACCAGGCGAGCTAAGGCTGTGGCTCGACGTCAACGGTGAGCGAAAGCAGGACGGCTCGACGTCCTCGATGATTTTCGGAGTGCCCTACCTCATCTGGTATCTGAGCCAGTTCATGGTGCTCGAGCCGGGTGATCTCATCAACACCGGAACGCCTGCCGGTGTGGGGCTCGGCGCGACGCCGTCCGCCTATCTGGCCGACGGCGACGTTGTCGAACTCGGCGTCGATTTGCTAGGAAGTCAACGACAAACGTTCCGAAACGCCGACTGAACCGCAGAGCGGTCATGGCACAAGAAGCCGCAGCACCCGGCGCCAGCGTCGACCGGTCCGACTTGACCGAGAGAGACCGGCGCCGGCTTGCTCGCGAGCTGCGTCGACAGCTGCGCGGCGAGGTGCTCTTTGACCGGGCAAACCGCGCTGTCTACGCCACTGACTCCTCCAACTATCGGCAGGTTCCGTTAGGCGTTGTCTGCCCGCGCGACCACGACGATGTCGTCGCCGCAATGCAGGTGTGTGCGGCGTTCGACGCGCCCGTCGTCGC
>Ga0187809_10000194_pt1 | contig 39428 bp, 39 predicted proteins | sample NC_wetland_sal_i_8_FD_132415 | JGI IMG/M metagenome (GOLD analysis project Ga0187809, IMG submission 132415) | Wetland sediment microbial communities from Neuse River Estuary, North Carolina, USA - ASW_4 | ecosystem: Environmental > Aquatic > Freshwater > Wetlands > Sediment | place: USA: North... | reverse complement strand
TTGCTGCCCGGCGTGCCGGCGCTGCTCGACGACGAGTCCCAACGCTTGTTGCGGCACCGGGTATGGGAGGTCAGGGAGGGCCAATCTTCTTATGGGCTCGGGGTCTTTCTCAACAAGCTCGGCAATCACCTGCTGTTCGGCCACAGCGGAGGCTATCCCGGGCACATCACCCGTACGTTCGCCGACCCGGAGCGCCGGGTCGTCGTCTCGGTGTTGACCAACGCCATCGACGGACCGGCCGAACCGCTGGCCGACACCTTCTTCCGCCTGCTGGATGCCGCGGCGGCTGCCGAGCACGCGCCAGCCGGGGACGCGACCCGGTTCACCGGCCGGTTCTCCTCGCTGTGGGGGGTGGCCGATGTGGCCCGACTCGGGGGCCGGTTGTTCCTGCTCAACCCGACCGTGGTCAATCCGGTCGACGACCCGACCGCCCTCGAGGTGGTGGATGAACGGACCCTGAAGATGGTGAGCGGGCCGGGCGGTGGCTCGGTCGGGGAGTACATGCGCTACGAGTTCGGCCCGGATGGTCAGATCGTGTCGGTGCGAGCGACCAGCGGCATGACCATGCGTCCGTTCCAGCTACCGTCCTTCTGAGGCGGGCCAGGCCGGTGCCGGGTGGCGCCAGTTCGCCGGCCGCGATCGGAGTAGAGCCGAAAGGCTTCGCGCCAGCAGGGCGGTGCGAGCCAGCCCAGATAGGCTCTGGCGATGGCCGTCATCCACCGAACCTCGCTCAGCCCGACCAAGCTCGAACTGCTACAGCAGTGGTTACCCGGGCAGGACTGGGCCGGTTCACCGGAGCCGAGCGCCATTGCCGTTCTCGGCAGCTATCGCTTCGACGACCCGGACGGGGAGGTCGGCGTGGAGACGATGCTCATCGAGTCCGGCGCCGGTCGGATCTTGCAGGTTCCGCTGACCTACCGTTCGGCCCCGGAGCCGGCGGCGCCGCTCATCGGTACCGCCGAGCACGGGGTACTGGGACGGCGGTGGATTCACGACGGCACCGCTGACCCGGTCTATCAGAACATGGTGATCACGACGGTGCTGACCGGTGGGCGGGAGGCCGAACTGGTAACGACCGCTGGCGAGCATCGGCCCGGTTTCGCTCAGGTCCGGGGCAGTGGCGAGCACCCGCACGGCGTGGGCGCGGCGCCGGCCGGAAAGGTCCACCGGGAAGGTCCGACGGTGCGGCTGAGCTACGGCGGCTACGAGTTCACCCTGCTCCGGTTACTCGGTTCGGTTTCGGCTCCGGCCGGCGCCCTCACCCTGACCGGCACCTGGGCCGAGGAGACCGAGCCGCGGCTGCTCGGCTATCTGAGCTGATCAGCCGCGCGCCCTGGCGCCGGTACGAGCATGGGCCGCGCTGAGATCGAGCGCGATTGCCAGCAGCAGCGTTGCCGCCCAGACATTGACCGGATCGAACCGAAGCGGTTCGTGACCGCCGACGTTGTTGGCGATCAACCAGATGACGAACCAGAGCAGGGTCATCGCGTCCGACCTCCCGGTACCGTGGCCGGCCTTGCGGACCGGGCCGCTCAGTTCCAGCCTTGGCGCGGGCAAGCCGGCCGGACAGGGTCCAAAGACCCGGCAGCTCAGCGTGCGGTGACGGCCTCGGTACCGACCGGCTCGGCCAGGGCCGGCAACCCGTGCTGCTGCCGGGCGCGGTCGTAGAGCCGGTACACATCCGACAGCGCCGACTCGGCCGAGATCACCGGCGGGGTGGCCACCGCGTACTTGCGCAGCCGGTCGAGCTCGGCCGGATCGGCTGCCAGCTCGTACAAGGTGTCGACCATACCGTCAGCGCCGTCGACCAACCGGCCATCGGTGCCGTCGGAGATGAACTCGACCAAACCGTTGCCCTGGTAGCCGATCACCGGCACGCCGGCCGAGCGCGCCTCGAAGGCGGCGATGCCGAAAGATTCCTGCCGGGACGCGGCGATGAACAGATCCGATTCGTGCAGCAGCGCCCGGATCTCCTCGGAGTTGCGGTGACCGAGCAGGCTCACCCAGTCGGTCAGCCCGAGCCGGTCGATCTGCTGCTGCAGGTCGTCCCGCCGCGGTCCGGAGCCGACAATGGATACCCGCACGCCGCGGCGCAGCCCCGCGGCCGCGAGCCGAGACCGAACCTGGCCGAGCACGTCGAGAAACTCGTCGACGTGCTTGCGCTTCTTCAACCGGCCGACCAGCACGATGCGGATCTGGTCGGGATCCGTTTGCCGGAAGTCCGGCGCCGGCCGCCACCATCCGACGTCGATCAGGTTCGGCACCACGCTCACCACGCCGGCCCGGGGCAGGGTGCGCCGCACGTGGTGCGCGGCGACCTCCGAAACCCCGGACCAGGCTGCGCGCATCGGCCCGAATCCGAACGGGACGGCCGAGAGCCGGGTACCGAGGGTGACCTTCCACCAGATCGAATGCACCGTCGCGGCAATGGGAATCCGCCGCCGGCTGGCGAGCCGGGTGACGTAGGTCGCCAGCGGTGACACGACCGAGAAGTGGGCATGGATGACGTCGATCGGGCCGGCCTCGAGCACCCCGTGCACCGCTCGCCAGTTCCGCCAGGGGAAGCACACGGTCAGCCACCGCCCGGGCTTGGCCCGGACCACGTGCAGGTCCAGCTCGGCCGGATCGGCCACGGCGGTGATCACCGTGACGTCGTGCCCCTGCGCGCGCTGGGCCATGGCCAGCGCTTCGACCTGGCGCTCGATACCGCCGATGTCGGGGGCGAAGGAGTCGGCGACGTGAACGATCCTCACTGCGAACGACCGTCCTGGTTCAGCCGAACCGGCAGCGAGACCACCCCGTACACGAAGGACATGTCGCGATACTCCAGATCGGCCGCGTCGGTGGCCAGGCTCAGGTCCGGATAGCGGGCGGCCAGACCGGAAAAGGCCGCGGCCAGCTCCATCCGGGCCAGCTCCGAGCCGACGCAGCGGTGGAACCCGTATCCGAAGGCGAGGTGACTGCGTCCGGTCCGGTGCGGCTCGACCCGGTCCGGATCGGTGCCGAAGACGGCATCCCGGTTGGCCGTGGTCAGCGCGCACATCACCGCGTCGCCGGTCTTGACCGGGCGCCCGAACAGGTCGAGATCGCGCTTGGCAAAGCGGGGGAACGGTAGCTGCACCACGGTCAGGTACCGCAGCAGCTCGTCGACCACTCGCTCGACGCCGGCCGGGTCCTCGCGCACCGACCGATAGACCTCCGGGTTCTGCAGCAGGGCCAGCGTGCCCAGGGCCAGCATGCTGGCCGAGGTCTCGTAGCCGCCGGTGAACACGCCGTCGGCCAAGCCGGCCAGTTCCCGGTCCTCGACCTCGGGGTGCTCGCGGATGATCGCACCGATCAAGCCCTCGCCCGGCGCCTGTCGCTGCGCCCGCACCGCCTCGAGCAGGAAGGCCTGGGACTCGGTCATGGCGCCGAAGGCGTTGGCGGCCCCGGTCGAGAGATCGAATCGGGCGTTGCCGAGCTTGCGGAACCGGTGGCGGTCCTCGACCGGCAGCCCGAGCAGTTCGCAGATCACCAGGAACGGAATGGGGAACGCGAATTCCGGCACGATGTCGACCGGTGCGCCGCCTGCCCCGAGTTCGGCCAGCGCGTCGAGCCGCTCGGCCACGATGGCCTCGATCCGGGGCTGCAGCCGGACGAGGCGGCGCTTGGTGAACTCCGGGGTCAGCAGCTTGCGCAGCCGGGTGTGCTCGGGCGGATCGGTGAAGCCCAAGCCACCGATGGCATCGCCGTTGCCGGTGCCGAGGATGGCACGGATGTCGGTGGAGTAGTTGACGCTGTCGTTGAGTACCGCCCGGGCCTGTTCGTAGCCGGTGACCAGCCAGACGTTCTTGCCGAACACCTTGGCCGCGCGGTGCACCGGATCGGTGCGGCGCAGTTCGGCCAGTTCCGGCATCGGGTCGAGACCGATCCGCTGCAACGGCGGTGCCAGCTTCTTCGGGACCCGGGTGATGCTGGTCAGGCCGGCCTTGCGAGCGGCTGCGGTGGACAGGAGTGTGCGCCCGGCCCACCGCTTGATCGCGGTGGAGGGCCGGCCCAACAACGAAGCGGTCATCGGCGCTGGTCGGCGCCTCGGCGGCCGGCCGCGGGCGTCCCGTTCAGGATGAACGGCGTCGGAACGAGATGTGACACGACGGCAAGCATGCCAGCCCGGCTGGCAAATCCAAGCGCTCGCCCGGCGTTTTCCCAGGATGGCCGCGCCGATATGTGGCCCAGGTCACAAGAGGGATCAGCCATCATGCGCTTCGCGCGGCACGCCGAGCTTGGGCACCCCGGACAGGCCACGGTTGTAACGGACGAAGTCGGAGTATTCCGCCAGCTTGGCCCAGAGTGCGGCGTGGGCCGTCCACGGCAACGGTTCCTCACCGTCGCGCCAGCTTTCGCCGAAGGTGATCCAGACGACGGTCCAGTCCGCGGCCACGGCCCACCGGCCGTTGCTCCAGTCGATCAGCGAGCGCCGGAGTTGCAGCGCGGCCCGTTCCGGATCGGTCAACACGTCGGTGGTGTGCACCGTCCAGACCCGGAAATCGTGCGACATGAGATCGAGTTCGAAGTCGTCGAGGACCGATGGGTCGACCAGAACGGTCGCCATGTTCTCGAAGCCGGATCTGCGCACTTATCGATTATCCCAGCCGGCGCCGACAACGCCGGCCGGATCGGCCCCGCGCCGGCTCAGGGCGGGCTGCTGGCCGGCTCCTGGCCATCGGCGCGGGCCGCGGCCAGCCGCCGCCAGAGCGGCGGGACCAGGCTGATCAGCCCGACGAAACCGATCGCGGCCAGCACCCCCTGCCAGGCCTGCGGGAAGATCGCGCCGCCGATCAGACCGAGCACGCTGTAGACCAGCGACCACAGCAACGTCGCGCCGACGTCGGCGATTGCGAAGCGGCGGAACGGGTAGCCGCCGACCGCGGCGACCACCAGCACCGGAATCCGGCCGCCGGGAACCAGGCGGGACAGCAGCAGGGTGCGCAGTTCGGCGTCGGCGATCTGGCGCTGGATTCGCTCCAGGGTGGCCGGACGGGCCCCGGCCCGCAGCCAGCGCACCCGAGCGCCCAGGCTGGTCCCGGCCCACCGCAGCGCGGCGTAGGTGATCGCGTCGCCGAGGTAGGCCCCGGCGGCACCGACCAGGATCACCAGCACGGCCAGCGCGTCGTGGTCGGATACGGCCAGCGCCGCGGCCACGCTGACCGCGGCCCCGGTCGGAACCACCGGCACTACCGCGCCGAACGCGACGACGCCGAACATGCCGATCAGGTAGCCGGCGTCGAAGTCCGGGCCGCCGGTCACGGTCCGGGCTCCGCGGCGGTGATCTCGGTCGACTCGCCAGGGTTGAGCAGGTGCACGGTGACCCCGGTGCCGGCCAGCGCCGAGACGAACTCGCGACCCGGCGCCCGGCATTTGGCCCGGAACAGCCCGGGCGCCAGGGGTCGCAGCCCGGTCGGCCACAGCGTCCCGAAGTGGATCGGCACCGCGTGCCGGGCCCGGACCCGGTGGGCGGCCGCGGCGGCCTGGGCCGGATCCAGATGGTGCGGTCCGAGCGTGGGACCCCAGCCCCCGACCGGGATCAGCGCGGCGTCGACCGGCCCGAGCGCGGCCATGCCGTCGAACAGCCCGGTGTCACCGGCGAACCACAGCCGCTGGACGCCGTCGGCCAGCACGAACCCCAGGGCCGGTCCGGAATGCGGCGACCACGGGTGCCGGCGGTCGTCGTGCTCGGCGTGCACCGCGGTCAGGCTCAGCTCGCCGAGCTGGACCTGCTCGCCCGGCAGCACCTCCTCGACCCGGGCCGCGAGGCCGGACAGCAGCCGGCCCGCGCCGCGAGGCGCGATGATCCGCGCATGCTCCGGCAGTCGGCGCAGCGAGGGTCGGTGCAGGTGATCGCCATGCAGGTGCGACAGCAGCACCACGTCCGCCTCGGCCGCCGCCGGCGGCGGGGTCGCAGCATGCCGGTGCAGGAACGCCACCCGCGAGGTCAGCACCGGATCAGTAAGCACGGTCAGCCCGGCCAGCTCGATGCCGACCGTCGCATGCCCCCACCAGGTCAGCCGCAGGCCGGTCACGCCTGCACCGGTTGGGCCGCGGGCTCGGGTTGCTCGTCCCGGCGCAGGCCGGCCGCGGTCAACCGGCTCACCAGCGCCTGGTGCACCTCCAGGCCGGTGAGCACCGGCCGCAGACCCGGATCCGAGGGGTAGCGCCGTGATCCCTCGGCCAGGGCCGGCCAGCTGGCCGGGACCACGACGAAGGCCGCGGTCTGGTCGCCACCCAGGCCACCGTGCGAGCCCACCAGTTCCTCGAAGGCGGCCAGCTCGCCGGTCTCCGGGTCATACGCTCCGAGCACCACCAGATCGCCGCAGTGCTGGCGCGCGTCCAGCTCGAGCAGATCGTGCCCCGCACGCTCGCCGAAGCAGGCCAGCGGATCCGCGCCGGCGCCGCGGTCGGTGCGCACCAGGTCCCGCCAACCGCCCGGGCCGAGCGCCACCAAGCCCTCCCGTTCCCGGACCAGCACCAGCCCGATGCCAGGCTGGGCCGCCAGGGCCTCGATCAGGCCGGGCCGGCTGGCTTCGATCTCCTCCCGGACTGCGCGGCCGGTCAGCTCGAGGAAGTAGACGTGGGCCAGGCTGCCGGAGGCCGCGACCAGCGGGGCTTCGACCGGGGGCTCGGTCGCCATCCCCTCGGCCGCTCGCCGGGCCAGCGCCCGGACGCCGAGGGCACGTGCGGTCGCGGTGCTGCTCAGCAGCAGGTTGGCTCCGGTCCAGCGCTCGGCCGGGTCCCGGTCCAGCGCGCCGCCCAGCTCGTCCGGAGCACCGGTGAGCCGATCTACCAGTTGCTGCAGGGTGATTCCGGTTTGGTCGGCGAACGGGCTGCCCTGGGACTGCCCGTGGTCGGAGAGCACCACGATCTCGTAGCGGCGGTTGGTCTCAGCCGCCACCTCCTCGAAGAACCGCAGCACCCGGTCCAGCCCGTCCAGGGTCCGCATAGCTTCGGGCCGGCTCGGCCCGGCATGGTGGGCGACCTCGTCGTAGTCGACGAAGTCGACGAAGATCACCGCAGCGCCCCGGGCCATCTGCTCGGCCACGATGGTGACGTTGAGATCGTGCAGCAGGGCGGTGGTGACCCCACGCAGCAGCGCGAACAGCCAGCCCCGCTCGACTCGAGGTTGCACGTCCCGGCGGCGTTGCCGGCGAGCCTGGTACAGCTCGGCCACGACCTGGCCGGCGAAGACGACCACGGTCCGGACGAAGCCGACCGAGGTGGTGGCGAACGAGGCCACACCGCGGGTCGAGCGTGGGGGTAGCCGGGCGTCGCTCATGGTCAGGATCTGGGTCGGGGCGTCGCCGGTGAACAGGTTGGACACGCTCACCCCGCCGTCGGCCAGCAACCCCCGCCCGGTCGACATCCGCTGCTCCAGGGCGGCCGCGTCGGCTTGCCGGTTCGCCACCACCAGCCGGCGGGTTTCCTTCTCATACCAGCGAAAAGCCGGCACGGTGCGGCGATCGCCATACAGCAGGACCGCCTGGCCGGCCGGGGTCGTGGCCGGCAGGCCGGTGTGCCAGCCGTAGCCGACGTGGGTGCCGGTGCGCAGCCAGCGGCTCAGGGTCGGCATGGCCCCGGCGACCATGGCCTGCCGCAGCAGGTCACGGCCTACCCCGTCGAGTTGCACCACCAGCAGCCCTGGCTGCCCGACCACCGAGGGGTCAGCCTTGCCCAGCCGGTGGGTCACCCGGACCACCCGGCCCAGCACGTGGGCCAGGAAGGCGTCCTGGCTCCCGGTGTCGAGCAGCCAGTTGACCGACGCCGAGATGATCGCGGCCAGCCAGGAGGCGCCGAGGATCGCCGACAGGCCGGAGATGTGCACGTCGGGCGAGATCCGGATGGCCACCGCGAGGATGACCCCCTGCGCGATCATCCCGACGATAAGCAGGCCGAACGAGCCGAGCAGCACGGTCAGCCCGAGCAGGAGTGGCCGCAGCGTGGAGCCGACCACGGTTACCAGGACCGCCAGCTGCAACACCGCAGCCGGTCCCGAGGACTGGGTGCCGGGCAACAGGTACAGCGTTATGCCGAGCGCGATGAAGGACGTGAGCAGCGAGCGCACCAGGCTGACCAGGGCTGCACCGGTGGGCCGCCAGGCCAGCACCAGGGCCAGGCTGATCTCGACGCGCCGCCGCACCGACCGGCTGAACACCGACGCCGCCTCCATCCCCGTCGCGCAGGCTCCCCGCCCCGCTGCCCACCCTCGAGATTACTGAGCGGGTTGAGAGGAAGTCCGGTCAGCGGCGGGGTGGGCGAGGTCTCCACCCGGATCTCCACCTGCGGGTGCAGGCTCATCGGCCCGATTTTCGCGAGAGTTCTGGCCATGACCTTCACCGACTGGATCCTCGACCTCGCCCTCATCCTCATCGTCTTCCGCCAGCTGCGGGAGCAACGCATCAACCTGCACTTCGTGCTGCTGCCGCTGGCCATCATCGGCTTCGTCGGGCACAACTACCTGCACTCGTTCCCGACCGCCGGCAATGACCTGGTGCTGATCGGCGCGCTGGCCCTGCTCGGTCTGAGCTTCGGCACCGCCAGCGCCTTGACCAGCCGGGTCCGCTTCGACGGCCGGCACGCCTTCGTGCGCGCCAGCTGGACCGCGGCCGGGCTGTGGGTGCTGGGCATGAGCTTGCGCCTGGCCTTCCAGCTCTACGCCACCCATGGCGGCGGCGCCGAGCTGGCCCGGTTCAGCCAGCAGCACCAGTTGACCGGTTCGGCCTGGGTCACGGCCCTCGTACTGATGGCCTTCGCCGAGGTCTTCGGACGGCTGGGTGTCGTGCTGGCCCGCGCGGCCCGGCTGCGCCGGCAGTCCGAGCCGGTGGCGCCGCAGCTGGTCGCGGCCTGAGCCTGCGAGCGCAGGTTATGGTCAGCCCCATGCAGCTGTCGGGCCGGACCGAGCGGGCCAGGGCCTGGCTCGTCCGGCCCGACGTCACCAACGCCCAGCTCGGCTCCAGCCTGGTGGTGGCCACCCTGGCCGTGCTCACCATCTCGCCCCGGGGCCTGCACGGCCGGGGCTTGGTGGTCAGCCTGCTGCTCGTGCTCAACTGCACGTTCCTGCTGGCCCGGCACCTGCCGGAGCGGCTGTTGCCGGAACGGCTCCGGCTCATCGGTTTCGGGCCGGCCATCCTGGCGGCAGCCGGCATCCTGGCCGTGGCCGACGGCGGGATGAGCTCGGTGTTCGGCTACTTCGTCGCCGGGCACGCGGGCTACCGGCTCGATCGCCGCTCCGGCCTGCTTGTGGCCGGGGCCTGCAGCCTCGCCTGCGGCGGGGTGCTGCTGCTGCATCTCGGCTGGGGCTTTCGCCACGTGCCGTGGTACGTCGGAGCCGCCGCCGGCTTCGCGTTGCCGGTCGGCCTGGTCAGCCGCGCTCGCTACGAGACGTTGGCCGCCGCCGAGGCGGCCGCGGAATCAGCCCGGGTGGCGGCCGCATCGGCCGAGCGGGCGGCCCAGGCCGAGACCCGGGAACTCATCTCGGCCGAGCGGGGCCGGATCGCCCGGGAGGTGCACGACGTGCTGGCCCACTCGCTGGCCGGGATCAACCTGCAGCTGGAACTGGCCGACGCCATGCTGGAGCAGGGTGAGCTCGGGCGGGCCCGGCAGGCCACCCAGCAAGCCCAGGACATCGCCCGGCGCAGCCTGGGCGAGGCACAGCGGACGGTGCGGGCATTGCGCGCGGACAGCTTGCCGCTGGTGGAGACCCTGACCGCCCTGGCCGAGTCCGACCCCCGCGTCGGCCGGCTCGAAGTGGCCGGCGACCCGGTGCCGGTCGGGCCGGCGGCGGCGCAAGCGCTGGTCCGGACCGCGCAGGAGGCCCTGACCAATGCCCACAAACATGCACCGGCGGCGGCGGTGACGATGGCGCTGGACTTTGCTGAGGGGAGCGTGCGGCTGGTGGTGGCCAACGGCCCGGGGCAACCGGGACCGCGACCGCTGGCCGGGCAGGGCAGCGGTCTGGGCCTGGTCGGGATGCGGGAGCGGGCGATCGAACTCGGCGGCCAGTTGCAGGCCGGCCCGGTCGAGGCCGGGGGCTGGCGGGTGCAGCTCAGCCTGCCGGTCGTGGTGAGCCGATGATCCGGCTGGTGGTCGCCGACGACCAGACGGCCATCCGCGAGGCGCTGGCGGCCGTGCTGGATCTCTACGACGACATCGAGGTGGTCGGCCAGGCCGCCGACGGGGCCGAAGCGGTCCGGCTGGCCGGCGAGCACTCGGCCGAGGTGGTGTTGATGGATCTGCGGATGCCCGGCACCGACGGCGTGGCCGCAACCCGGCTGCTGGCCGAGACCCATCCGGAGATCGCGGTGGTCGTGCTCACCACGTTCGCCGACGACGATTCGGTGCTGGCCGCGCTCGGCGCGGGGGCGCGGGGTTATCTCACCAAGGATTCCGGGCGGGCCGACATCGTCCGGGCGGTGCGGGCGGCCGCCGCGGGGCAAGCCGTCCTCGACCCAGGCGTTCAGCAGCGACTCGTAGCGACCGCCACGGCCCGGGTCGCGACCGGAGCCGCGCTGGAACTGGACCTGACCCCGCGGGAGCGGGAGGTGCTGGCGCTCATCGGTCAGGGCCTGCCCAATGCCGCGATCGCCCAGAAGCTCTTCGTCAGCGAAGCCACGGTCAAGACGCATATCAACAATCTCTTCGCCAAGCTCTCGGTGCGAGATCGGGCTGAGGCCGTCCGGCTGGCGATCCAGCACGGCCTGGCCTGACCGGCGGCCGGCCGTGAGGGGCTGACCGGTCAGGCTCGCTCGTGCCCGAAGGTCCGCCGGTAGTCGGTCGGCGAGACCCCGAGCCCGGCCCGCAGGTGCTGGCGCAGGCTGGCCCCGGTGCCCAGGCCGGTCCGGCCGGCGATGTCGTCCACCGTCAGGTCGGTGGTCTCGAGCAGGTGCCGGGCCCGGTCCAGGCGTTGCTGGAGCAGCCACGACCCCGGGGTGTTGCCGGTTTCGGCCTTGAACCGGCGGTTGAACGTGCGCACCGACTGCTGGCTGTGCCGGGCCAGCGTGGCCACGTCCAGCGGCCGGTCCAGATGCCGCAGTGCCCAGTCCCGGGTCGCGCCGGTGGACTGACCGCCCGAGGGTGGCACCGGGTGCTCGATGAACTGGGCCTGGCCCCCGTCCCGCCACGGCGGAACCACGCACCGGCGCGCAGCCTGGTTGGCCACCGCGGCCCCGTGGTCGCGCCGGATCACGTGCAGGCACAGGTCGATGCCGGCGGCCACCCCGGCCGAGGACAGCACGTCACCGTCGTCGATGAACAGCTGGTCGGCATCCAGGTGCACCTGCGGGTACAGCCGGGCGAAGTCGTCGGCGTAGGCCCAGTGCGTGGTGGCCGGCCGGCCGTCGAACCGGCCGGCCGCGGCCAGCACGAAGGCGCCGGTACAGATCGAGATCACCCGGGCCCGCTGCGGGATCTGCTGCAGCGCCTGGCTGATCTCGATCGGAAGCTGGCCGGTGCGGCGCGGTCCGGCCACCCTGGTCCCGGGCACCACGACGGTGTCGGCCCGGCGCAGCGCGCGGGCATCGGCACTGGGTGCGATGGCGTAGCCGTGCTCGGTCCTGACCGGCGCGCCATCCAGGCTGGCCATGATCACCTCGTATCGCGGCCGCCCGTCGGCGGTCCGAGCCGCGCCGAACAGCTGGGGCGGGATGACGGCGTCGAAGCCGACCACCGGCTCCAGCAACAGGACCACGACGCGATGACGGCTGGTTCGGGCCATGGCAGGATTCTTTCACATGTTGGCATCTGTGCCACTGTCGGGGTTCGAGGAGCAGGCCGCAGAATGTTGCGGTGACCGCGCTCTCCTCGCCCCGCACCGGGCGCTCCGGAACCCGCCGCCCGGCCCTGCACCGAGCCTGGCTGATCGCCGCCATCACCTTCGTGACCATGCTCGGAGCGGCCGGGTTCCGCTCGGTGCCGAGCGTGCTGATGGACCCGCTGCACGCCGAATTCGGCTGGTCCCACGCCACCATCGGTTCGGCCATGTCGATCAACATGACCTTGTTCGGGCTGATGTCGCCGTTCGCGGCCGCCTTGATGGACCGGTTCGGCATCCGGGCCGTGGTCAGCGTGGCGTTGGCCCTGGTTGCTGCCGGCAGCGGGCTGACCGTGTTCATGACCCAGGCCTGGCAACTGCTGCTGTGCTGGGGGCTGCTGGTCGGCGTCGGTACCGGTTCCATGTCGATGGCCTTCGTGGCCACCGTGAGCACCCGCTGGTTCGTGGCCCGGCGGGGCCTGGTGAGCGGTGTGCTGACCGCGGCCAATGCCACCGGCCAGCTGATCTTCCTGCCGCTGGTCGCGACGCTGACCGATCACCACGGCTGGCGACCGGCCTCGATCACCGTCGCGCTGGCGGCGCTGGCCGTGGTCCCGGTCGTGCTGCTGGCGATGCGCGATCACCCGCACGATCTCGGGCTGCAGGCCTATGGCGCCACCGAGGCCGACCCCGGCCCGCCGCGGGCGGCCCGGACCGGTAACAGCGCCCTGATCGCGCTGGGCGCCCTCGGCCGGGCCACCCGCGTGCCGGCGTTCTGGTTCCTGGCCGGCAGCTTCGCCATCTGCGGCGCCACCACCAACGGGCTGATCGGCACCCACTTCATTCCGGCCGCGCAGGATCACGGGATGCCGGTGACGACGGCGGCCAGCCTGCTCGCCCTGGTCGGGGTCTTCGATGTCGCCGGCACCATCGCCTCGGGCTGGTTCACCGATCGCTTCGACCCTCGGCTTCTGCTGGCGATCTACTACCTCGGGCGGGGCCTGTCGCTGCTGGCGCTGCCGTCGCTGCTGTCGCCGGCCACCACGCCGAGCACCTGGGTCTTCATCCTGTTCTACGGGCTGGACTGGGTGGCCACGGTGCCGCCCACGGTCGGGCTGTGCCGGCGCTACTTCGGGGCCGGCGCGCCGATCGTGTTCGGCTGGGTGTTCGCCGCGCACCAACTCGGCGCGGCCGTGGCGGCGGCCGGAGCCGGGTTCATCCGCGACGCCGAGGGCTCCTACAACCTTGCCTTCTACCTGGCCGCGCTGCTGTGCGTGGTGGCGGCCGCGCTCTGCCTGCTCATCGGCCTGACCCGCCGCGCTGCCGTCCCGGCGCCGGCCCTGGCCTAGCCGGCGCGCAACGCCTCGGTCGCCGCGCGGGCGGCCTGCACCACCGGGCCGGCCACGGCGGCCTCGGCCGGGAACCGGGCGTTCGGGGCGATCACCCCGAGGCTGGCGACCGCCCAGCCCGAGCGGTCCAGGATGGGCGCGGCCAGGCCGGTCGCGCCATGGCCCAGCTCGTCGCTGGAGTAGGCGTAACCGCGCCTGCGGACCTCATCCAGCTCCGGCCCGAGGGCCGGCCGGCCCGCGGTCAAGCGGGCGACCGTGACCGGATCGGCCCAGGCCAGGATGGCCCGGCCGGCCGCGGCCACGGTGAGGGGGTGCCGGAAGCCGGTCGGGTACTCGGCCCGGACCAACTGGCCCGGGGCCACCAACTGGTCGGCCGACACCGCCTCGTCGGCCTCCCGCACGGTCAGGGCGACCGTCTCGCCGAGTTGATCGAACAGCGCCAGCATGGGCCGCTGTGCGGCTCGCCGGACCGGGTGGTCGACCCGGGCCGCCAGCTCGACCAGGGCCAGGCCGAGCTGGTAGCGCCCGTCTGGGTCCCGGTGCAGGTAATGCTCGGCCTGCAGCGTGACCAGCAGCCGCTGCACCACGGTGCGGGCCAGGCCCAGCTCCCGGGTCAGTTCGGCGATCGTCTGCCCGCCGTTTCGGCCCAGGGCCGCCAGTACCTGTAGCGCCTGGCTGACCGTCTTGGCGGTCTCGGCCACCTCAGGCCGACGGGCCGCGGCCGGACCAGCTCCAGGCGTACTTCCCGTCGTCGCTGGCCAGACCGGCTTCACCCAGTGACAGCGGGGCAAAAGTGTCCACCATGACCGCCAGCTCGTCGAAGAACTCAGCGCCCAGGCTGCCCTCGATCGCACCTGGCTGCGGTCCGTGCGCGTGACCGCCGGGGTGCAGCGAGATGGAACCCCGGCCGATGCCCGATCCCTTGCGCGCCTCGTAGTCGCCGTCGACGTAGAACATGACCTCGTCGGAGTCGACATTGGAGTGGTAGTAGGGCACCGGCACCGACAGCGGGTGGTAGTCCACCTTGCGCGGCACGAAGTTGCAGATCACGAAGTTGCGTCCCTCGAAGACCTGATGCACCGGCGGCGGTTGGTGGATCCGGCCGGTGATCGGTTCGAAGTCGGCGACGTTGAACGCGTACGGGTAGAGGCAGCCGTCCCATCCCACCACGTCGAACGGGTGCTCGGGCACCACGTGGATGCTGCCGGTCACGCCGTCGGGTCCGCGATGCTTGAGGTAGACCTCGACATCGGTGCCCTCGGCCAGCAGCGGTTCGGACGGCGCGCGCAGATCCCGCTCGCAGTACGGCGCGTGTTCCAGCAGCTGGCCGAAGCGGGACAGGTATCGGTGCGGTGGCGTGATGTGAGAGTTCGCCTCGATGGCGTAGGTACGAACCGGTTCATCGCCGGTCGGAATCCAGCGGTGGGTGGTGGCCCGGGGCAGGATCACGTAGTCACCCGGGCCGACCGGCAGGGCCCCGAAGATGGTCTCGACCACGGCCGACCCGCGCTCGATGAACACGCACTCATCGCCCAGGGCGTTGCGGTACAGCGGGCTGGCCTGGCTGGACACGGCGTAGCTGATCCGCACGTCGGCGTTGCCCAGCACCAGCCGCCGTCCGGTGACCGGATCGCAGGCCTTGTGCTCCTCCCCTGGGAACAGTTCGGGCAGCCGCAGGTGCTTGGGCATCAGCGGATGGTTCGGGGTCAGGCTCTGGTCGGGCAAGGGCCAGGGCCGGGCATCGACCATCGCCGAGGGCACACCGGCGTGGTAGAGCAGCGATGAGTCGGAGGAAAAGCCCTCTTCGCCCATCAGCTCCTCGTAGTACAGCCGGCCGTCGGGTCGCCGGTGCTGGGTATGCCGCTTGGGCGGGATGCTGCCGACCTGCCGGTAGAACGCCATGTCACTCTCCGATAATCGGTTACTAGTCTCCGCTATCCGGTTTCAGGATGCGCCGAGCGGAGGGTGACGTCAAATCGGTCCGGCCGCCACTTCGCCTTGTTAGCCTGGGGATTCAGCCTGGCTGGCCAGCCTGACCGCCGACGAAAGGGAACCTCGTGCCGCCCCCCTCGCTGTACGAACTGCTGGGCCTGTCGCCGGACACCGCGCCGGCCGAGCTCCGGCGGGCTTACGAGGAGGCGGTCCGGGTGGCCACGCGCGCCGGCGACCACCGCCGAGCGGTCGAACTCTCGACGGCCTACGACGCGCTGCATCACCGGCTCCGGGGCTCGATCTATCCGGCCGCGCGCACCGATCTCGGTTCGGTCGGTGGCGGCGCGACGATCCACCACCTGGACCCAGCCCGCGCCCGGCGCCGCTCCCGTCGGCGAGCCGGCCAGCAGCGCAGCTGGACCCGTCGCATCGTGGTGGTGGTGATCGGTGCCGCGGTCATCGCCCTGGTCGCGCTCTACGTCTGGCAGAGCGTGCTGGCGCACCCGCTCTACTAGCGCAACCTGTCAGATCGAGAGCACTCGCAGCATCCGCACCAGCTGCAGCACTTCGGCCCGGGTGAGCAGTTCGGCCCGAGCGTCGTCCATGGCCCGCTGCACCGTCGGGTGGGTGAAGAACACCAGTTCGGTGTCGGTCTCGGAATTCTCCTGCTCGACGAACCGGATCGATACGCCGTGCCGGCCCAGGACGGCACTGACGGTGGCCAGCGTGCCTGGCTTGTCGGTCACTTTGAGCTTGAGGTAGAAGGACGATTCGATCTCGGCGTGCTCGCGCAGCTGGGCCGGCCGGTGGATCGGCACCCGCCGGTGCGTGCCCCGGGCCAGGTTCTCCGCGGCGTCGACGACGTCGCCGAGCAAGGCGGAGGTGGTGGCCTCCCGGCCGGCGCCGGCCCCGTAGACCATCAGCTCGCCGCACAGCGTCCCGGTTATGGCGACCGCGTTGAAGCTGCCCGACACCTTGGCCAGCGGGTGGCTCTCCTTGACCAGGGCCGGGAAGACGTCGAGGCTGGCCGAGCCGTCGGGCCAGGCCTCGGCCACGGCCAGGGCCTTGATCTCGTAGCCGTAGCGCTTGGCGATGGTGAAGTCCTCGGCGTCCACCGCGTCGATGCCCTCGGTGCTCACGTCGGAGGCGGCGACGTCCATACCGAAGGCGAGCGAGGCCAGGATGGCCAACTTCGACCCGGCGTCCTGACCGCTGACGTCGGCGTGCGGATTCGGTTCGGCGTATCCGAGGTCCTGGGCCTCGCGCAGCGCGACCGCGTACTCCAGCCCGCGGGCCGACATGGCCGAGAGGATGTAGTTGGTGGTGCCGTTGATGATGCCGACCAGCCGCCGGATCGGCTCGGCCCGCAACGACTCGCGCAGGGTGCGCACGACCGGTACCGCGGCCACCGCTGCGGCCTCGAACAGCACGTCCACGCCGGCTTCGTCGGCGGTGCGATACAGCTCGGGACCGCGGTTGGCGACCAGCTCCTTGTTGGCCGTGACCACCGGCTTGCCCTTGCCGAGGGCGGTCAAGAGCAAGTCGCCGGCCGGTTCCACACCACCCATCAGCTCGACCACCAGGTCGATGTCATCGGCGGCGACGACGGACTCGGCATCGGAGGTGAACAGCCCGGCCGGCAGGCCGGCATCGCGAGCCTTGCCCGGGTCCCGTACGGCGATCCGGGCCAGCTCGATGTCCAGTCCGGTCAGCACCTGCAACCGCTCCCGGCTCTGGTGCAGGGTCAGCGCGAAGGTGGTGCCGATATTGCCGCAGCCGACAAGCCCGACCCGGACCGTTCTGCTCATCTGTTGCTCTCCTGGCTGCCGCGGATTCGGCGCCGCGACGCTGGGTGCCGTGTCGCCAGAAGGCTAGCACCGCCGGTCTGGCTGGAACCGGGCGTGATCTGCTGAAGCCCGGGACCCGGGCAACGGCGGGATCGGGCATGGAAACACCGCTGCCGCCGGCGCACGAACACCGGCGGCAGCGGTCGGGTGGAGCGTTCAGCCGGTCTTGCCGGACAGCGCGACCAGGACGCCGGCCAGCGCGAAGTACTTGTTGCTACCGAGTTCGGCGATGGTGTCGATGCCGAGGCTTTCCTTCAGGACGCGGTCGTGTTCCGGAGTGAGGCCGGCCAGGGCCGACGGGGGAGCGGCGAGGATCTCTTCGAGGCTCTTGTCCTCGTAAGCCTTGTCCAGCGCCTTGGTGAGGTTTACCGAGACTGCCATGCCAAATCCCTCCTGTGACAACGGCGTGCGATGCCGATGAGGGACAGACTGCCCGCTGCCGTTGGCACCGACAAGGGCCGTACCGAGGGCCGGGTCACCGGCCGGCGCGGACTGCCACGATGTGTCGTTTCCGTCCCCGCCGGCCGGAGCGATCAGCCGGTGTATTCGTAGGCGCCGATGTCGTAGCCGCGACCGTAGGGCCGGCGCGCGCCCCGGTAGTCGTTGCCCGGGGCTCCGGCCGCCCGGCCGTGATCGACCGCATTCGAGCCGGCGGTGAGCATGTAGTTCGCACCGGGGCCGTTGACGAAGGCCGAGTTCCCGTCGACGTTGCCCGAGCCGTAGAAGTAGCGGCCGTTGAGCTGCGACAGCGCCGTCAGCTTGTTCGTCGCGTAGCTGTAGAACGGGCCCAGGTCGTTGATGTCGGCCAGGTTGTTGGCGTAGCTGGACAGCCGGCCGCTGTCGAAGATCTGGAAGTTGTTGTTATCGGCGAAGATGTTGTTGACGACCGAGGTCTTGCCGGTGGTCTTGCCGCCGACGAACAGCCCGCCGCCGAGGGCGCCGGTGCCGCCTCCGGTGGCCCGGTTCGACACGATCGTGTTGTTCAGGATGACCCAGTTACCGGTACCCGAGAAGGACAGGCCACCCCCGCCCCGGGCACTGTTGGCCCGGAAGACGTTGTTCCAGATGGAGCAGTCGGAATTGGCCCCGAAGAGGCCGCCGCCACCGACGCCCGGCGTGGTGTTCACGACCACGTTGGCCGCGATGTTGTTACCGACGACCCGGGAGTTGGAACCCTCGGCCAGCACGATGCCGCCACCGTAGATGCTGCTGCGGTTGCCGTAGACGGTGTTGCCCTGGATGAGCGGGGTGGACTGACCGTAGACGGCGATCCCGCCGCCGCTGCCCGAACCGGGGTAGGCGCTGGAAGTGGCCGCGGTGTTGTACTTGATCTGGTTGCCGACGATGCTCGGGCCGCTGCCGTTGGTCTCGACCTCGATCCCGCCGCCGTAGGGAGCCCGGTTGCCGCTGATGACGTTGAAGTCGATCTGGGCCACCTCGCCGGTGCGCATCATGATGCCGCCGCCGGCCTCGGCGGCGATGTTGCCGGTGATCGTGTTGCGGACGACCTTGCCGCCGGCCCGGGCCGCCCGGTTGCCGGAGTTGCTCTCGAGATAGATCCCGCCACCGCCGGTGGCCCGGTTGCCGCTGATGACGTTGTCGTGCAACACCGGGTTCGAGCCGATGTAGGCGAACACGCCGCCACCGAACTGCGAGGCGGTGTTGTTCTCGATGTAGTTGTAGGCGATGTCCGGGTTGGACTGGTTGTACACCAGGATGCCGCCACCGTCGTTGGACCGGTTGGACAGGATCTTGTTGTAGGCGATCACCGGGCTGGCGCCGTTGGCCACCGTGATGCCCCCACCCTGACCGGACGGGGCGTTGCCGGAGACGATCCGGAACCCGCGGATCACCGTGGACGGGCCGACGTGCTGAAACATGACCGGGCTGCGGCCCGGATTGCCGGCGATGATCGTCTTGTCCGGCCCGCTGACCGTGCGCAGGACGAGATTCTTGCCGCTGATCGTGATGTTTTCCCGGTACGTGCCCGGGGAGACCAGGATGGTGTCGCCGTTGTGGGCGGCCGCGATCGCGGCGCTGATGGTGCGGTACTGCCCGGGCACGCTCAGCGTCGCGGCAACGGCATGTTGGGCCGGAGCCAGGACGGTGACGACCGAGGCGGTAAGCAGTGTGGTGCCGAGACCGGCCAGAACTCGCTTCATGACATCCCTGTTCGTGTCTGGGTTGGGCTTGCTGCCAAACCCTTCGTCACCCTAGGTGACCAGTCGAGCACCTGCGGTCGGTTTCCTCAAATCGAGATGGTCACTGGGCGGGAAGTTCGCGCAGACCCGGCAGCACGTCGGCGGCGAACTGCTCCAGGAATCGGGACTGGTCGTGTCCGGGCGCGTGGAACACCAGATGGTTCAGCCCGACCTCGACGTAGGGCCGGATCTTTGCCACTGCTTCGGCCGGGTCGTCGGTGACGATCCAGCGGCTGGCGATCTGCTCGATCGGCAGCTCGGCGCCGGCCCGCTGCATCTCGATCGGATCGTGCAGGCCGTGCTTCTGCTCGGCGGTCAGCGACAGCGGGGCCCAGAACCGGGTGTTCTCCCGGGCCCGGTCCAGGTCGCGGTCGTAGGACAGCTTGATCTCGATCATCCGGTCGAGCTGGCTGCGGTCCCGGCCCGAGGCCGCCAGCCCCTCGTCGACGGCCGGCAGGAGCTTGTCCTCGTAGAGTTCGCGGCCCTTGCCCGACGTGCAGATGAAGCCGTCCCCGACCCGGCCGGCGTACTTGGCGACCTGCGGCCCGCCGGCCGCGACGTAGATGGGTACCGGCACCTCCGGGCGGTCATAGACCGTGGCGTCGCTGGTCTGGTAGTAGTCACCCTCGAAGGTGACCCGCTCGCCGGCCCACAGCTCGCGGATGAGCCGGATCGCCTCGCGCATCCGGGCGTAGCGCTCCTTGAAGTCCGGCCACTCCAGCCGGGCCACCGCGACCTCGTTCAGCGCCTCCCCGGTACCTACCCCGAGCATGACCCGCCCGGGGTAGAGGCAGCCGAGCGTGCCGAAGGCCTGGGCGACGATGGCCGGGTTGTAGCGGAAGGTCGGCGTCATGACGCTCGTCCCGAGCTGGACCCGGGAGGTGCGCTCGCCAACGGCGGCCAGCCAGGCCATCGAGAACGGCGCATGCCCGCCGTCGTGCTGCCAGGGCTGGAAGTGGTCGGACACGGTGACGCTATCCAGCCCGACCGCCTCGGCCTGGACGGCGTAGTCGAGCAGCTGACGCGGCCCGAACTGCTCGGCCGAGGCCTTGTAGCCGATCTGCAAAGACATACGTGCTCCTGTCGAATAGATGCCGGCGGGGCCGGTCAGCGGGACATCCCGTACACGTGATCGACCGGCAGCCGCAGCACCACCCGCTGGTCGGCCACCATCGCCCGCCGGTAATCGTCCCAATCCGGATGCTCGCCGTTGATGGCCCGGTAGAGCTCGATCAGCTCCTCGACGGTGTCGTCCTGCTCCGTGGTGGCCACCGGGGACAGCTCGGCGGCGCCCTCGGCGACCGCGTAGGCCCAGAAATCGGTCGCGGTCACGTACAGGCTGGCCCGCGGATCGCGTCGCACATTGTGATATTTGGCGCGAGTAGCCGTGATCGAGACCTTGACCAGTCCCGGTTCGGCGAACCAGGCATAGCTGATGTTGGACAGTTGCGGCCGGCCGTCTCGCTTGAGGGCGACCAGGACCCCGTGGTGGTTGTCGGAGATCAGGCCCAGCAGCGCTGGGTCGGCGTCGGAGAGCGTCACTCCTACGAACCTAGGAAGCCGGGCGCCGAATTGCCACCAGGGGCGGCGTGGCCGCCGGGTCGCTGCCCCGAGCGTCGGGCCGGGTGGCTATCCTGCTCAGAGCGGTGGCAGTGCAGTTGCCGCCGCACGATGGACTTGCCGGAGGCTGGTGTGACCACTACCCAAGAGCGCGGCGGCGCGAGCGGATTTCCCGAGATCGAGCCCGCTCCGATCGTCACCCGGCCGTACCCGGCGACCGAGATCCGCAAGGGCTCGATGTTCCTGCAGGTGCTGCGCACCACCGACCACAAGCTGATCGGCCGGATGTACCTGGTCACCTCGTTCATCTACTTCATGTTCGGCGGGGTGCTGGCCCTGATCATGCGGGCCGAGCTGGCCCGGCCCGGCATGCAGTTCCTGTCGCCGGAGCAGTACAACCAGCTGTTCACCATGCACGGCACCATCATGTTGCTGTTCTTCGCCACGCCGTCGGTGTTCGCCTTTGCCAACCTGGTGCTGCCGTTGCAGATCGGCTCGCCGGACGTAGCCTTCCCGCGGTTGAACGCCTTCTCCTACTGGCTCTACCTGTTCGGCGCGACCCTGGCCGTGGCCGGCTTCATCACCCCCGGCGGGGCGGCCGACGGCGGCTGGACCTTCTACCTGCCGCTCAACAACATGCAGAACTCCCCAGGAATGGGGGAGGACTTCTGGATCATCGGCATCGCCATCTCCGGCCTGGGCACCATCCTCGGTGCGGTCAACATGGTCACCACGGTGATCACCATGCGCGCCCCAGGCATGACGCTGTTCCGGATGCCGATCTTCACCTGGAACATCCTCGTCACCTCGCTGCTGGTGCTGCTGGCCTTCCCGATCCTGACCTCGGCCCTGCTGGTGCTCTACATCGACCGACATCTGGGCGCGCAGGTCTATGCCTCGCAAAATGGCGGGGCAATCCTGTATCAGCATTTGTTCTGGTTCTTCGGCCACCCCGAGGTCTACATCCTGGCGGTGCCGTTCTTCGGGGTGGTATCGGAGATCTTCCCCGTGTTCAGCCGCAAGCCGTGCTTCGGCTACAAGGGCCTGGTGCTGGCCACGTTGTCCATCGCCGCGCTGTCGCTGACGGTGTGGGCCCACCACATGTTCGTCACCGGCGCGGTGCTGTTGCCGTTCTTCTCGTTCCTGTCGTTCCTGATCGCCGTGCCGACCGGGCTGAAGTTCTTCAACTGGATCGGCACCATGTGGCGCGGCTCGATCACCTTTGAGTCTCCGATGCTGTTCTCGGTCGGCTTCCTCGTCACCTTCCTGTTCGGTGGGCTGTCCGGCGTGCTGTTGGCCTCGCCGCCGCTGGACTTCCACGTGTCGGACACCTACTTCGTGGTGGCGCACTTCCACTACGTGCTGTTCGGCACCATCGTGTTCGCGTTCTACGCCGGCGTGTACTTCTGGTTCCCCAAGTTCACCGGGCGCTATCTGAACGAGCGGTTGGGCAAGCTGCACTTCTGGCTGACCTTCATCGGCTTCCACGCCACGTTCCTGGTGCAGCACTGGCTCGGGGCTGAGGGCATGCCCCGCCGCTACGCCGACTACCTGCCCGGTGACGGCTTCACCTTCCTGAACACGTTCTCGACCGTGGGCTCGTTCGTGCTCGGGCTGTCGATGCTGCCGTTCCTGTACAACGTCTACCACTCCTACCGCTACGGCGAGGTCGTGCTGGCTGATGACCCGTGGGGCCACGGCAACTCCCTGGAATGGGCGACGTCCTGCCCGCCCCCGCGGCACAACTTCACCTCGATGCCGCGGATCCGCTCCGAGCGGCCGGCGTTCGAGGCCCACTACCCGCACCTCCTCCCGCAACTGGAGGCCGAGGCGCACGCCGACAAGCGGCACCGGCACCTGGAGACGGCCGGATCGGTGGTCGGTGGCGAGGGACAGCGCCCCGGGCACCGGGACACCGACCCGGGAGCCTGATTTCCGGGTGATGATGCGCGTGGTTCGTTCCGTGCCGGCGGGGCCGGCGCGGTGAACCCGGCGTCGGTGCTGGTCACGCTGTCCGGGCGGGACCGGCCCGGGGTGACCGCGGCGCTGTTCGCCTCGTTGGCCGCGCACGACGTCGAGGTGGCCGATGTCGAGCAGGTGGTGATCCGAGAGCGCATCACCACCGGGGTGTTACTGCACGTCCACGGCGACCCGGCCAGCCTCCGGCGTTCCATCAAGTTGACCGCCGATGCCCTGGGTATGGAGCACGAGGTCATGCTGATGGACACCGACTCCGAGCCGGCGGGGCCGAGTGAGGACCGGACGCAGCTGCACGTCATCGTGCTCGGGCGGACGCTGCGGCCGGGGGCGCTGGCCGAGATCACCCAGCGGATTGCCGATATCGAGGGCAACATCACCTCGATCAGCCAGCTGGCGCGGTACCCGGTGTCGAGCTTGGAGCTGCTGGTCACCGCCGACGAGGCGCGCCTGCGCGAATGCCTGGCGCTGGCTGCCAACGCCACCGGGCTGGACATCGCGGTCGAGCGGGCCGGGTTGGCCCGACGGGCCAAGCGGCTGGTCGTGCTCGACGTGGACTCGACCCTGGTCCAGGGCGAGGGCATCGATGAGCTGGCGGCCCGGGCCGGGGTGGCCGAGCAGGTCAGCGCGCTCACCGCGGCGGCGATGCGGGGCGAGCTGGACTACGCCGAGTCGCTGCGGGCCCGGGTCAGGTTGCTGGCCGGGCTGCCGCTGACCGAGGTGGCGGTGGTGCGCGAGAACCTGCGGTTGACGCCCGGCGCCCGGACCCTGGTTCGCACCCTCAAGCGCCTCGGTTACGTGGTCGGTGTGGTCTCGGGCGGTTTCACCGCGCTGACCGAGCGGTTCGTGGCCGAGCTGGAGTTGGACTTCGCCGCCGCCAACGAGCTGGAGGTGGTCGAGGGCCGGTTGACCGGGCGGGTGCTGGGCGAGGTGATCGACCGGGCCGGCAAGGCCCGGGCATTGGAGCGCTTCGCCGCCGAGCATGACGTGGCCCTGGCCCAGACGGTCGCCATCGGCGACGGCGCCAACGACATCGACATGTTGCAGCGGGCGGGTCTGGGCATTGCCTTCAATGCCAAAGCCGCGCTCCGCGAGACGGCCGAGGTCAGCGTGAACACGCCGTTCCTGGATGCCGTGCTGTACGTGCTCGGGATCAGCCGGCGCGAGGTGGAAGCAGCCGATGCCGAGGTACCGGGCGCGAGCTGACGGTAGCGGCCGAGCCCGCTGGGTTGATCGGCTTCGTCGGCCTAGCGGCCGAGCTCCGCTGGGTCGTTCGGCTTCGCCGGCCTAGCGGCCGAGCTCCGCGTAACGCGCTTCGGCCGCCGCCTTGAGCGGCAGCCACCAGTCCTGGTGCTCGGCGTACCACTGCACGGTGTCGGCCAGGCCGTCCGGGAACGAGGTGAACTCCGGCCGCCAGCCGAGCTCGTCGCGCAACTTGGCGGCGTCGATGGCGTAGCGGCGGTCGTGGCTCGGGCGGTCGGCGACGTGCTCGAACCAGTCAGCCGGCTTGTCGAGGATCTGCAGCAGGTCGGTGACCACGGTCAGGTTGTCCCGCTCGCCGTCGGCCCCGATCAGGTAGGTCTCGCCGAGCCGGCCCCGTTCCAGGATGGCCAGCACCGCGCGGTTGTGGTCCTCGACGTGAATCCAGTCCCGCACGTTCGTGCCTGCGCCGTAGAGCTTCGGCTTGACCCCGGTCAGGATGTTGGTGATCTGGCGCGGGATGAACTTCTCCACGTGCTGGTAGGGCCCGTAGTTGTTGCTGCAGTTGGACATCGTGACCGGCACGCCGAACTGCTTGAACGCGGCCTGCACGAAATGGTCGCTGGCCGCCTTGCTGGCCGAGTAGTAGCTCGACGGGTCGTAGCGGGTCTCCGGGGTGAACTTGGCCGGGTCGTCCAGGGCCAGGTCGCCGTAGACCTCATCGGTGGAGATGTGATGCATCCGGCGGTCGTGAATCCGCGCCGCCCGCAGCAGGTTGACCGTCCCCATCACGTTGGTCTCGGCGAACAGCTCGGGGTAGAGCTGGGAGTTGTCGTTGTGGCTCTCGGCCGCGAAGTGCACGATCGCCTCGTGCTCCTTGACCAGGTTCTCGACCAGTTCGGCGTCGCGGATGTCGCCCTTGACCAGCCGGACCTCGCGGTCGAGGCCAGCCAGGTTGGAGGTGCCACCGGTCTCGGTCATCAGGTCGACGACCGTCACCTCGTAGTCGGGGTGGTGCTCGGACAGCATGCGGACGAAGTTGGTCCCGATGAAGCCGTTGCCCCCGGTCACGAGGAGTTTCACGCCGGTGCCTGCCCTTCTTCAAAAGCGCTGCGGTGAACCCTCAGATTACCGGCGCCGCGAGCTGAGCCCGCAATTTCGGATCGGACGGGCGGTTCAGATCAGGCTGACCGGCAGCCCGGGTTCGCCGCGGGACAGCTTGAGCGCCTCCCACGGCAGGGCGACCACCGCCCGGCGGTGATGGTCGCGGGCCGCGGCCAGGGACACGTCGACCACGGTTTCCCCGTTGGCCAGCAGCGGCAGGGTGAGCAGCCGGTCCCGCTCCTCGGGCTCGAAGCCGGCCGCCTCCCGGACCACGAACTCCTCGGTCGCCGTGCCTGACTCCCGATGCCGGCGCCAGGCCTGCTTGCGGCCGCCGTGGGTGCTCTTGTTCTCGCTGCGCTTGGCCACCGGCCGGCCGTCGACCTCGACCAGCTTGTAGACCAGGCCGGCGGTCGGCACCCCGGACCCGGTGACCAGCGACGTGCCGACCCCGTAGGAGTCGACCGGGGCCGCGGCCAGCGCGGCGATCGAGAACTCGTCCAGGTCGCCGCTGACCACGATCTTGGTCCGGGTCGCCCCGAGCGAGTCGAGCTGGTCGCGAGCCTGGCGGGCCAGCACGGTCAGGTCGCCGGAATCGATCCGGATCGCCCCCAGCTCGGCTCCGGCCACCTCGACCGCCCGCTCGATACCGCGATGGATGTCGTAGGTGTCCACGAGCAACGTGGTGCCGGTGCCCAGGGCAGCGATCTGCGAGGCGAACGCGGTCGATTCCTCATCGTGGAGGAGGGTGAACGCGTGGGCGGCGGTGCCGGCCGTCGGTACGTCGAAGCGGGCGCCGGCGGCCAGGTTCGAGGTCGCGGCGAAGCCGACCAGGTAGGCCGCCCGGGCCGCGGCCACCGCGGCCGCTTCGTGCGTGCGCCGGGACCCCATCTCGATCAGCGGCCGGCCACCAGCCGCGATCACCATTCGGGCCGCGGCGGCGGCGATGGCCGAGTCGTGATTGAGGATGGACAGCACCAGCGTCTCCAACACCACGGCTTCGGCGAAGGATGCGGTGACCGTGAGGATGGGCGAGTTGGGAAAGTAGGGCTCGCCCTCGGCGTAACCGGTTATGTCGCCGGTGAACCGGTAGCCGGCCAGGTACTCCGCGCACCGGTCGTCGATCACCCGTTGCCGGGTCAGGATCGCCAATTCCTCGTCGCTGTAACGAAACTCGGCCAGCGCGGCCAGGAACCGTTCGGTGCCGGCGACGACCCCAAACCGTCGCAGCTCAGGCAGCCGGCGGCCGAAGACCTCGAAGCTGCAGCGGCGGTGGGCCGTGCCGTCGGCCAACGCCGCCGAGAGCATGGTCAGCTCGTACTGGTCGGTGTACAGCCCGGTCGGCTCCATGCCCGCCGATCATTCCAGACCGGGTGTCCTCGATCCGGGGCGCTCCCGCCGTCAGCTCAAATTGGTGCATACCATGGGGGCATGTCCACGCCGACCGTGACACCTGTGCGGCAGAACGAGGCCGACCTGCAGAGCGAGGAGACCGCCCAGGCCGATCGGCCCTGGGTGACCGTGGTTTGGAACGACCCGGTGAACCTGATGTCCTACGTGACCCACGTCTTTATGAAGGTCTTCGGCTACCCCAAGGACAAGGCCACCCAGTTGATGCTGGATGTGCACGAAAAGGGGCGAGCCGTGGTCTCTTCCGGCCCGCGAGAGCGGATGGAAGGTGACACCGCCACCCTGCACGGCTACGGCCTGTGGGCAACCATCCAGCACGACCAGTGAAGGTCAAGCGCAAGGCCGACCTGGTGCGGATGCAGCTGGCCGACAGCGAATCCTCGTTGCTGTCCGGCCTGATCGAGGACTTCACGGCCATGCTGGCCGAGAACCAGGCCAGCGATCCGGCCGTGCAGCGGCTCTATCCCGACGGCTACACCGACGACGACGCCGCCTCGGCCGAGTTCCGCGAGTTGGTGCAGGCCGATCTTCAGCACGAGCGGACCGGCCGGCTGGATCAGTGCCGTTCGGAACTGCCAGACGGCGACGGCGTGATCATGCTCGACGACGAGGCGCTGGACCGGTGGCTGCGAGTGCTCAACGACCTCCGGCTCACGCTGGGCATCCGGCTCGGCGTGACCGAGGACACCGAGCTGGATTCCCTCGACCCGGTGGCCAACATCTACCACTGGCTGTCCGCGGTCCAGGACCTGCTGGTCAGCGAGGTCCTGGCTTAACCCGGTCGAGCGCGCTCGGCTGCCGGTACCGGTCGGCGGTCCGGCCAGTATTCTGGACAACTGTGCTGAGCCTGCCCGCCGAGATCCGCGACGCCATCGTCGCGCACGCCCGGCGCGACCACCCGAACGAGGCCTGCGGCGTAGTCGCCGGGCCGGCCGGTTCGGACCGTCCGCAGCGGGTGGTTCAGATGCTCAACGAGGCGGCCTCGCCGACCTTCTATCGATTTGACTCGACCGAGCAGCTCAAGGTCTGGAACGCGATGGATGAGGCCGATGAGGAGCCGGTGATCATCTACCACTCGCACACTGCGACCGAGGCCTACCCGTCGCGCACCGACATCAACCTGGCCCAGGAACCGGGCGCCCACTACGTGCTGGTCTCGACCCGCCATCCTGAGCAGGTCGAGTTCCGTTCCTATCGCATCATCGACGGCCAGGTCAGCGAGGAACTGGTCGAGATCATCGGCGGTGCGGCCGGATGAGCGGCGTCGTAGAACCGGTCATCGAACGGGTCCTGCTCGGGCACAGCCGGGCCGACGTCCGCTACGACTGTCGCTGAGGCCCGCTCCACCCGTCTCCGAACCTGGCGCCGCCTTGCGCCGAGCGGACTTTTCCGCGACCCGGCGGCGTTGCACACCACTGGACGTGCCATCGATTAAGGAGCTTTCAACCATGACCGTGCAGGTCAAGATCCCGACCATCCTGCGCAGCTACACCGGCGGCGAGAAGTCGGTTCCCGGCGACGGGACGAACCTGGCCGCGCTGCTCGACGACCTGGAGAGCCGGCACAGCGGCCTCAAGGGTCGCCTCATCACCGAGGACGGCTCGCTGCACCGCTTCGTCAACGTCTACGTCAACGACGAGGACGTGCGGTTCACCGGATCGCTGGACACCGCGCTGGCGGACGGGGACTCGGTCACCATCCTGCCTGCCGTCGCCGGCGGCAGCCGGGAATCAGATATCGCCGGCGGCAGCCGGGAATCAGATATCGCCGGCGGCAGCCGGGAATCAGATATCGCCGGCGGCAGCCGGGAATCAGATATCGCCGGCGGCAGCCGGGAATCAGATATCGCCGGCGGCTGATCGCGGTGGCGCGCTTCGACTCCCTGCTCGAGGCGGTCGGTGGCACCCCGCTGGTGGGCCTGCCCCACCTGTCCCCGCGCTGGCGCCCCGATGCCGACGGGCCGGCGGTGCGGCTGTGGGCCAAGCTCGAGGACCGCAACCCGACCGGTTCGATCAAGGACCGGGCGGCGCTGTCGATGGTGGCCGCGGCCGAGGCCGAGGGCCGGCTGACCCCGGGGTGCACCATCCTGGAACCGACCTCCGGCAACACCGGCATCTCGCTGGCCATGATCGCCAAGCTCAAGGGTTACGGCATCGTGTGCGTGATGCCGGAGAACACCTCCGAGGAGCGGCGGCAGCTGCTGGAGATGTTCGGCGCCCGGATCATCGACTCGCCGGCCGCCGGCGGCTCGAACCAGGCGGTCGCGGTGGCCAAGCAACTGGCGGCCGAGCATCCGGACTGGGTGATGCTCTACCAGTACGGCAACGAGGCCAACGCCCGGGCCCACTTCGACGGCACCGGCCCGGAGATCCTGGACGACCTGCCCTCGATAACCCATTTCGTGGCCGGCCTGGGCACCACCGGCACCCTGATGGGCGCCGGCCGCTTCCTGCGCGAGAAGGTGCCGGGCGTCCAGGTGGTCGCGGCCGAGCCCCGCTACGGCGACCTGGTCTACGGCCTGCGCAACATCGACGAGGGGTTCGTGCCCGAGCTGTACGACGACTCGGTGCTCACCTCGCGCTACTCGGTGACCTCCTACGACGCCCTGCGGCGGACGCGCGACCTGGTCGAGCAGGAGGGCATCTTCGCCGGCATCTCGACCGGGGCCATCCTGCATGCCGCGCTCGGCGTGGCCGAGAAGGCGGTGAAGGCCGGGGAGCGGGCCGACATCGTCTTCACCGTGTGCGACGGGGGCTGGAAGTACCTGTCCACCGGCGCCTACACCGGCAGCCTGCAGCAGGCGGCGCAGCGGCTTGAAGGCCAGCTCTGGGCCTAGGCTGGAGGCGTGAGCACCCCAGCCACCGGTCCATCCGGCCGGCCGCTGACCAAGAGCGAGCTGCGCCGGCAACAGTTGGCCCAGACCACCCTGCGTCCCGGGCTGCGCCCGACCCGACCGGCCGGGGCCGCGGTGTCCATCCTCGGCGTGCTGGTCGCTCTGTGGATCGTGGTCGTGGTCGACGCTCAGCTCGATCACCGGCTGCTCCGGTTCGGCATCAAGCCCCGCCAGGTCGCCGGCCTGCCCGGCATCCTGCTGGCGCCGGTGCTGCACGCCGATGCCCGCCAGCTCGGGGCCAACGCCATCCCTCTGGTCATCTTCGGCTGGATCATGCTGATCTCCGGCGCCCGGTACCTGGCCGTCGTGACCGCGGCGGTGTGGCTGGCCAGCGGCGCGGTGAGCTGGCTCGTCGCCCCGTCCGGTGAACTGGTGCTCGGCGCGGCCGGGGTGATCTTCGGCTGGTTGGGTTACGTCCTGGCCCGGGCCTGGTACGGCCGCAAGCTGGTGTGGATCGGCATCGCTGTCGCAGTGCTGTGCGTGTTCTCCTCGATGCTGTTGGGGCTTTTGCCGCACGGCGGCAGTCACTCGTTCTGGGCCGGCCAGCTCGCCGGCTTCGTCACCGGGGTCGCGCTGGCCTGGTTGCTGCACGCGCGGCACGATCGGCGGGTGGCCCGCGGCCCGGGGCTGCCGGCATGAACGTCGATCCCACCGCCCCGATCGGCATGTTCGACTCCGGCGTCGGCGGGCTGACGGTGGCCCGGGCCGTGCTGGAGAAGCTGCCGGGCGAGTCGCTGCACTACGTCGGCGACACCGCCAACAGCCCGTACGGCCCGAAGCCGATCGCCGAGGTGCGCCGGCTGTCGCTGGCGGTGATGGATTCGCTGGTGGCCTCGGGGGTGAAGTTGCTGGTGATCGCCTGCAACTCCGCGTCCTCGGCCTGCCTGGCCGACGCCCGCGAGCGCTACGACATTCCGGTGGTCGAGGTCATCCGGCCGGCCGTGCGGCGGGCGGTGGCCACCACCCGCAATGGCCGGGTCGGCGTCATCGGCACCAACGCAACCATCAACTCCGGGGCCTATGAGGACGCGTTCGTGGCGGCGCCGGCGCTGCAGGTGAGCACGGCGGCCTGCCCGATGTTCGCCGAGTTCGTCGAGCGGGGCATCACCTCCGGCCGGACCCTGCTCGGGCTGGCCGAGTCCTACCTGGCGCCGCTGGTCGCGGCCGACATCGACACCCTGGTGCTGGGCTGCACCCACTACCCGATGCTGACCGGGATGCTGTCGGTGGTTCTGGGGGAGCGGGTCAGCCTGGTCTCCAGCGCCGAGGAGACCGCCCAGGACGTCTACCGCCAGCTGCTTCGACACGAGCTGGCCGCTCCGGAAGGCACGGTGCCGGTGCACCGGTTCGAGGCCACCGGATCACGGGATCCGTTCGTGGCCCTGGCCCACCGGTTCCTCGGGGTGCATCCGGACGAGCTGGCCGCGACCGGGTGAGGCCGGCTCAGGCCGGGGCGAAGCTCAACCGGACCTGACGGACGGCGTTGTCGACGTTGGTGTCGACCAGGCACACCGACTGCCAGGTGCCGAGCTGCAGCCGGCCGTCGAGCACCGGCAGCACCGCGAACGGGGCGATGAAGCCCGGCACCACGTGGTCGCGGCCGTGACCGGGTGAGCCGTGCTGGTGCTGCCACCGGTCATCGCGCGGCAGCAGCGCGTCGAGGGCCGTCAGCAGATCGGTGTCGCTGCCGGCCCCGGTTTCCAGGATCGCCACCCCGGCCGTGGCATGGGGCACGAACACATGCAACAGTCCGTCCTCGTCGCCGGCCAGGAATTGCCGGCACTCGTCGGTGATGTCGCGGACCTGGGCCTGCCCGCCGGTGCGGACCTCGATCAACTCGCTGCGCATACCGCCATTGTCCGCACCGGCCGTCTGGCGGCCGGCCGGCCGGCGGGGCTGGAACAATCAGCCCATGCTCGTCGCGCTGCTGGGTCCGCTGGAGGTCAGCGACGCCGGCCGCGCCGTCCCGGTGTCGGGCCAGCGCCTGCGCCGGCTGCTGCTGCGGCTGGCGGCCGATGCCGGCCGGACGGTCAGCGGCAGCGAGCTGGCCTTCGCGGTCTGGGGCGACGAGCCGCCGGCCGACCAGGCCAACTCATTGCAGACACTGGTCTCTCGGCTCCGGCGCGCCCTGGGCGACGGCAGCTTGATCGAGCAGGCCGGCAGTGGCTACCGGCTGCAGGGCGTCGGCACCGACCTGATCCGGTTCCAGGAGCAGCTGACTCGAGCGGCCGCCGCCCGGGGCGCGGGCGATCTGGCTGCGGCACTCGAGCACTACCGGCAGGCGCTGGAGCTCTGGCGCGGCCCGGCGCTGGCCGACGCCGACGACGCCGACTGGGCGGTGCCGCTCATCGCCCGCTGGCAGGACCAGCGGCTGGCGGCGCGCCAGGACCGGATCGAGTGCGAGTTGCAGCTCGGGCGCCCCGAAGCGGTAGTCGGCGAGCTCACCGACCTGGCCCGGGAGCATCCCCGGTTGGAGTCGGTGACCGAGCAGTTGATGCGAGCGCTGGCCGCGGCCGGCCGGGCGGCCGACGGCCTAGCGGCCTACGAGCGGCTGCGCGCCCGGCTGGCCGAGGACCTCGGCGTCGATCCGTCCCCGCCGCTGCGCCAGGCCCATCAGCGACTGCTCGCCCTGACCGACGCCAGTACCGCGCCCCGACCGCCCCGGCGGACCAACCTGCGGACCGCGCTGACCAGCTTCCTCGGCCGCGACGACGAGGTGAAGCGGATCTCGACGCTGCTCGACGGTGGCCGGTTGGCGACCGTGGTCGGCCCGGGTGGCGCCGGCAAGACCCGGGTCGCCGGCGTGGCCGCCGGCCAATGGCTGGATCGGATGGCCGACGGGGTCTGGCTGATCGAACTCGCCCCGGTCACCGATCCGTCCAACATCCCGCTCGCCATCCTGACCGGGTTGGGCATCGTGGCCGACCAGGTCATCGAGCGGCCGGTCGACACCGCTCGCAAGCCGACCATCGAGCGGCTCATCGACACCCTGGCCGATGCCGAGGCGCTGCTGGTGCTCGACAACTGCGAGCACCTGATCGCCGCGGTGGCTGCGGTGGTCGATCAGCTCCTGGGCCGCTGCCCGGCGGTGCGGATCCTGGCCACCAGCCGGGAGCCGCTGGGTATCGACGGCGAGGGCCTGTGCATGCTCGCGCCGCTGACCCTGCCGGACTCCGAAGCCGACCCGGCCGAGGCGTTGAGCTACCCCTCGGTGCAGCTGTTCGCCGACCGGGCCCGGGCGGTGACGGCCGGGTTCGACGTCACCGCCGCCACGGTCGGTCACGTGGTCCAGATCGTGCGCCGGCTGGACGGGTTGCCGCTGGCCATCGAGCTGGCCGCGGCGCGGCTGCGGGCGCTGCCGGTCGAGGAGATCGCCGGGCGCATCTCCGACCGGTTCCGGTTGCTCACCGGCGGCTCGCGCATCGCCATGCCCCGGCACCGCACCTTGCGGGCGGTGGTCGAGTGGAGCTGGGACCTGCTGACCGAATCCGAACGGCTGCTGGCCGAGCGGCTGGCCATCTTTCCCTCCGGAGCCACGGTGGCCAGCGCCCAGGCGATCTGCGCCGACGATGCGCTACCGGCCTCGGACATACTGCCGCTGCTGATCGCCCTGGTCGACAAGTCCTTGCTCAAGGCCAGCCCCGACTCGCCGGTGCGCTACCAGATGCTGGAGACCATCCGCGAGTACGGCATCGAGCGGCTGGCCGAGCGCTCGGAGCTGGCCACGCTCCGGCTCCGGCATGCCCAGCTGTTCGCTGAGCTGGCTCGAACCCACGTCAGCGGCCTGCGCGGCCAGGACCAGCTCACCCACCTGCGGGTGCTGGAGGTCGAGCGGGACAACCTGCTGTCGGCGCTGGCCTTCCTGTGCGACGCCGGCCGGCCCGAGGAAGCAGCCGAACTGGCCTACCCGTTGACCTGGTACTGGACGATGCTGGGCCGGCATGCCGAAGCGGTGCGCTGGCTGCGGCTGGTGCTGGATACGGCCGGCCCGGCCGCCAGCCCGGCCCTGATCATGGTCGCGGCAATGCTGGAGCTGAACCGGCTGGCGGCGGACTTCGGCTCTCTGAGCGCCGACGCCGACGACGCGCGCACCGACCGGTTGGTCAAGCTCTATCGCGCCATGGGTGAACTCGACCCGGCCGATGACCCGCTGCTACCGCTGGTCCGGGCCATCCTGACGTTCTTCGGCGGCATCGACGACGGGACCGAGGCCGCGCTGGCGCCGGCGGTCGAGTCGGCCGATCCGTGGGTGGCGGCCTCGGCCCTGATGTTTCGGGCCAACCTCTGGGAGAACCTGGGCGATCTGGAGCGGATGCGGGCCGACGCCACCCGATCCCGGCAACTGTTCGCCGAGCTGGGTGACCGCTGGGGCACCGCCTCGGCCGGCGTTGCCCTGGCCCAGCTGATGATTCTCGACGGCGACCTCGACGCCGCGATCGCCGAGTACGAGCAGGCGGCCGGCTACCTGGCCGCGTTCGGAGCCCGGACCGACGCGGGCATGCTGCACCTGAGGCTGGCCGATCTCTACGTCCGGCAGGGTGATCTCGCCGCCGCCCATCGCCAGATCGGCCTGATCCGGGACGGCGACCTCCAGCTGGGTGGTCGGGCGCAACGGCTCATCACCGATGCCACCCTGGCCGCCATCGCGGTGATCGAGGACGACCGCGACAGTGCCCTCGAACTCGACGACCGGCTCACGGCGGCGCTGGCCGGCCTGCGGCTGCCGCCGCCACAACACGGTCACATGCAGGCGATCGTGTTGGCGACCAAGGTGAATCTCGCGCTGTACCTGGGCCGGTCCGATCACCTCGCGGACACCGTGACCCGGGCCTACCAGTTCGGGATCGGCACCGACGACATGCCGGTACTGGCCCAGGTCGCGCTGGCGGTGGCCAATTGGGCCGAGTCGGTCGGGGAGCCGGCCGCCGCAGCCGAGATCCTCGGCGCGGCCAACCAGTTGCGAGGCTCGGCCGATCCGACCGATGCGTTGGGTCGCCGGCTGGCCGAGCGGCTGCAGCGACGACTCGGCGCCGAGGCGTTCGGGCAGGCCGTCCGCCAGGGCGAGCAACTGGACCGGTCAGCGGCGCTGGCGAGGGTCGACCCCGCCACCGTGCGCCGCTGACCGGTCCGGCCGGAGCGGGTCTGGCTCAGGCCCGCTTGTTGTAGCCGCGCAGGGCCAGCGGGACGAACACCACCAGCAGGGCGAGCATCCAACCCAGCGTCCAGTACAGGTCGTGCGCCACCGGACCGCCGACCATCAGCCCGCGGACGCAGGACACCAGGTGCGAGATCGGGTTGTTGTGCACGAATGCCTGCAGCCAGCCGGGCATGGTCGACACGCTGACGAAGGTGTTGCTGCCGAAGCTGAGCGGCAGCACGAGCAGGAACATGATCCCCTGCACGCTGCCCGAGGTCCGGGCCAGCATGCCGACGGTGACCGAGATCCAGCAGAAACACAGCGCGAACGCGATCGACAGGGCGAACGCGGCCAGCGCGGCCAGCAGGTTGGTCTCGACCCGGAACCCGACCAGGGTGCCGAAGATCGCGAACATCAGGCAGACCGTCACGTAGCGGATCACGTCGGCCAGCACCGCGCCGACCAGCGGAGCCGATCGGGCGATGGGCAGCGACCGGAACCGGTCGAAAACGCCTTTCTCGATATCGGCATTGAGGTTCTGCCCGAGCGCGACCCCGGCCATCGCGATGGACTGTCCGAGCAGGCCGGGCACCAGGAACTGCACGTAGGCGTGGCGGGAGCCGCCGCCCAGCGCGCCACCGAAGATGTAGGTGAACATGAACAGGAAGATCGCCGGCTGCAGCGTGACGTCGATCAGCTGTTCCGGGGTCCGGGTGAGTTTGATCAGCGAGCGCCGGGCGATCACCACTGCGTGTCGCACGGTGGTCGCGATCGAGCGGCGGCCGATGACCGGCGCCGTCGCCACTGGAGATGGGGTGGGGGTCAGGGTGGCAGTCATGCTGCGTCCTCCTCGTCGGTCTCGGCCCGGCGGCCGGTCAGGGTGAAGAACACCTCGTCCAGGCTGGGCAGGTGCAAAGACAGTTCGGTGACCGCGATGCCGGCGTTGCCGAGCCGGGCCACCGCATCGGTCAGGGCCAGGTCGCTCTCGACCGGCACGGTGAGCTTGCCGCGACCGGAAACCTCGGGCCGGCCGCCGGAGATGGTGGCCAGGATCCGGCCGACCTCGGCCAGCGCGGCTTCCTCGACCGGGCGGACCGCCAGCCGCAGGCCGCCGACCACCCGTTTCAGGCCGTCCGGGGTGTCGTGGGCGATGACCCGGCCCCGGTCGATCACGCTGATCTCGTCGGCCAGCGCGTCGGCCTCCTCCAGATACTGCGTGGTCAGCAGCACGGTCGAGCCATCGGAGATGAGCCGGCGCACCACCTCCCACATGTCCTCCCGCTTGGCCGGGTCGAGCCCGGTGGTGGGCTCGTCGAGGAAGATCACCGCCGGCCGTCCGACCAGGCTGGCGGCCAGGTCGAGCCGGCGGCGCATGCCTCCGGAGTAGGTCTTGGCCGGGCGGTTGGCGGCCTCGGCCAGGTCGAACCAGGCCAGCAGTTCGGCGGCCCGGGCCTTGGCGTCACGGCCGGACAGGTTCAGCAGCTCACCGATCATGCGCAGGTTCTGGGTGCCGGTCAGGTCCTCATCGACCGAGGCGTACTGCCCGGTCAGCCCGATCTGCTGCCGGACCTTGTGCGGCTGCGCGGCGACGTCGAAGCCGGCCACCGTGGCCGAGCCGCTGTCCGCTCGCAGCAGGGTGGCCAGGATGCGCACGGCTGTGGTCTTGCCGGCTCCGTTGGGGCCGAGCACACCGAGCACGGTGCCGGCCTCGGCGGCCAGGTCGACCCCGGCCAGCGCCTGGGTGGATCCGAACCTCTTGGTCAGGCCGCTGGCCTCGATCGCATAACTCATCTCAGGTCCTTCCGTCTCCGGCCGCCGCGGGGTTGCTCCGGCGCGGCGATCCGCTTCGGTTCGCACTCAACGCCGGGGCGCTGGCAGCGCCCGCACACCGGACTGGCAACCGCGCACACCGGCGCTGACAGCGCTGGGGCCGGGGCTGACGGCGGCCGCGGCCGAGCCGGCCGGTCCGGGCGGTGTGGCTAGGCTGGCCGGCATGAGTCGTCCTGACGGCCGCGCGGCCGATGAACTGCGTCCGATCACCATCACCCGCGACTGGCAGGCTTACGCGGAGGGCTCGGCGCTGATCGAGTTCGGCCAGACCAAGGTGCTGTGCGCGGCGTCGGTGACCGAGGGAGTGCCGCGCTGGCGCCGGGGTAGCGGGCTGGGCTGGGTCACCGCCGAGTACTCGATGCTGCCGCGCGCCACCCTCACCCGCAACGACCGCGAGTCGATCCGGGGCAAGATCGGCGGCCGCACCCACGAGATCTCCCGGCTGATCGGGCGCTCGTTGCGGGCCGCGGTCGATCTTTCGGCGCTCGGGGAGAACTCGATCGCGATCGACTGCGACGTGCTGCAGGCCGACGGCGGCACCCGGACCGCGGCCATCACCGGCGCCTACGTGGCGCTGGCTGATGCGGTGTCCTGGCTGCGCGAGCGCGGGGCGCTGGCCAACGACCAGCCGCTGGTCAACGCGGTGTCGGCGGTCTCGGTCGGGGTCATCGACGGCGAGCCCCGGCTGGACCTGATGTACACCGAGGACGTGCGGGCCGAGACCGACATGAACGTCGTGGTCACCGGGGCCGGTGAGTTCGTCGAGGTCCAGGGCACCGCCGAGGGCGTGCCGTTCCGACGCGACGAGCTCGACGCGCTGCTGGATCTGGCGGTGGCCGGCTGCGCCCAGCTGCACCAGCACCAGCTCAAGGCCCTCGGCTGAACCGGGTGGATCGGGAACAGATGGGGGCCCAACTGCTGCTGGCCAGTCGCAACGCCAAGAAGCTGACCGAGCTGCGCCGGATCCTGGCGCCGCAGGTCGACGTGCAGGTGCTGGGGCTGGATGACGTGCCGCCGTTCCAGGAGGTTCCGGAGTCCGGTGCGACCTTCGCCGAGAACGCCCTGATCAAGGCCCGTGAGGCGGTCCGCCAGACCGGCCTGACCACGGTGGCCGACGATTCCGGCCTGGCCGTCGATGCCCTCAACGGGATGCCGGGAGTGCTGTCGGCCCGCTGGTCGGGCCGGGCCGCAGTCGGGCCGGCGGGCAAGCTGCCCGGCGGGGACGAGGCCAACCTCAACCTGGTTCTCGACCAGCTCGCCGACACCCCGGACGAGCGGCTCGGGGCCCAGTTCGTGTGCGCGGCCGCGCTGGTCACCGCCGACGGTGTCGAGATCGTCCGGGAAGGCGTGATGCCGGGCCGGTTGATCCGCTCGCCGCGGGGGCAGAACGGTTTCGGCTACGACCCGATCTTCGTACCCGCCGGCTACACCGAGACCAGTGCCGAGCTGGCCTCGGAGGTCAAGGACCGGATCAGCCACCGCGGCCAGGCCTTGCAGGCCCTGCTGCCCGACCTGCTGGCGGTGCTGGCCGCCCGCTGAGGGCGGGGCCAGCTCCGGCGGCTACCGTGAGGGCAGGGCCCGAGCTGCGGAGTTCGCAGCCAGCAGGAAGGTAGTCCAGCAATGCCATCGACCGGGATGAAGGTCACCGGACTGGGTCACGCCAGCGCGTTCATCGAGACCCGGCACGGCAGCATCCTCACCGATCCGTGGGTCAACCCAGCCTATTTCGGCTCGTGGTTCCCGTTCCCCGACAACTCGGAGCTGGACTGGGAGCGGTTCGGGCAGGCCGACTACCTGTTCGTCTCCCACCTGCACCACGACCACTTCGATCCCGCGCATCTACGCCGCTACGTGAGCAAGCGCGCGACCGTGCTGCTGCCCAACTTCCCGACCTCCGAGCTGGAGGACAGCCTGCGCGAACTCGGTTTCACCTCGTTCGTGCCGACCACCTCGGGCGAGATCGTGGAGCTGGACGGGCTCAGCATCATGATCGATTCGCTGACCTCGCCGACCGACGGCCCGATCGGCGATTCCTCGCTCTGGCTCTCCGACGGCGAGACGATCCTGCTCAACCAGAACGACGCGCGTCCGTCCGATCTGAGCCGGTTCGCCAAGCTCGGCCACGTCGACGCGCACCTGTTGCAGTTCTCCGGCGCGATCTGGTTCCCGATGGTGTACGACCTGCCCAAGCGGGCCAAGCAGGCCCTGGGCGCGACCAAGCGGGAACGGCAGTTCGACCGGAGCCTGCGCTACATCGACGACCTGCACGCCAGTTACGTGTTCCCGACCGCCGGGCCGCCGTGCTTCCTGGACGACGAGCTGTGGGGCTTCAACGACATCTTCGGCGACGAGTCCAACATCTTCCCGGACCAGAGCGTGTACCTGGCCTGGCTGGCCGAACGGGGGCGGGACAACGGCCGGCTGCTGCTGCCCGGCACGGTCGCCCACGTCACCGAGCCCGGCTGCCCGGTCGAGCATCCGATGCCCGAGGCCGAGGTCGAGCGGTTGTTCGCCGACAAGACGGCCTACCTGCTGCAGATGAAGCAGCGCCGGCAGCCCGAGGTCGAGGCGGCCAAGGCGGGCTGGGCCCACCCCGAGATCGACGTGCTGGCCGAGATCAAGGCGTGGTTCACCCCGCTGCTGGAGGAGGCCGACCACATGGCGGCCGGCATCAACGGAGGCATCCGGTTCACCGCCGCCGACTCCGAGCGGGGCGACATCGACTTCATCCTCGACTTCGTGACCCGCGAGGTCCGGCCCTACGACGGGGAGAAGGTCCGGTACCGGTTCCAGACCCGGCGCGTGTACCTCGAGCAGCTCATTCACTCGCACGAGATCGACTGGGTCAACTCGCTGTTCCTGTCCTGCCGGTTCACCGCGACCCGGATCGGTCCGTACAACGAGTTCGTCTACACGTTCTTCAAATGCCTTTCCGAGGAAAGGCTGAACTACGCCGAAGGCTGGTTCGCCGAGGCGGCCCACGACGACGAGACGATCGAGCTCGGCGGCTACGCCATGCAGCGCCGGTGCCCGCACCTCAAGGCCGACCTCACCCGGTTCGGCTCGGTCGATGGCAACGTGCTGACCTGCCAGATGCACGGGTGGAAGTGGAATCTGGACTCGGGCAAGTGCATAACCTCGGTCGGGCGCCCGATTCGCACCGAAGGCAAGGTCGACGGCGCCGGGGTCGAGCGCGCCGGCTGACCGAGCTG